>ERZ1034844.171-NODE-171-length-37351-cov-61.170742_pt1 | contig 37351 bp, 46 predicted proteins | sample MGYA00520594_ERZ1034844 | MGnify/ENA primary metagenome ERZ1034844 (study PRJEB33766, sample SAMN09781733) | gut metagenome | biome: gut microbiome | host: Homo sapiens | place: Madagascar | study: EMG produced TPA metagenomics assembly of the PRJNA485056 data... | reverse complement strand
AGTACAAGCAGATGCTAAGGCAGAGAGGTCTGGAGAAGCTCGCGGAATATGAGGTGCTGGAGGTGGTCAACAGTGACGTGGATCCAAACGCCAACCTTGTGTATGGCGTGGACTTCGACCTGGGAGACCTCTGCACCTACCGCTACACGGATGTCAACATTGAATGCACTAAGCGTATCACGGAGATCCAGGAGGTCTTCGAGGGAAGCAAGCACACGCTGAGCGTGGTCTTCGGTGCAGAAGGGACGACGTCCATCACTAAACTGATCAAAAGGGAGGTAACATAAAAATGCGATACGCTTATTTTGACTCAGAGATCACAGGCGTTGACGAAGAAGGCATGCCGATATTCGACCGTGCTGAAAACTCTGAAATGTTTGCCCTGATCTTCGCCAAACTGATCACCAACGGCGTGCTGGCTCAGCCGGCTGACTGCTTCCAGGTACTCGCTGCATCTGGCTCCGGTCTCACTGTAGAGGTGCAGCCCGGCTTCGGTATGATCAATGGTCGCTTTGCTTATGAAGTAGCCAAGACCACGCTGACGCTGGAAACAGCGCCGACACAGTACAGCCGCATCGATCGCATCGTGCTCCGCTGCAACTATCTGGAGCGCCTGATCGAGATCATTGTGAAGACAGGCGCACCTGCAGCATCGCCTCAGGCTCCTGCACTCTTACAGCCAGCCAGCGGCGACTATTATGAACTGGGGCTCGCTACAGTTCAAGTGGCAGCAAACCAGACAGCACTCACACAGAGCGCCATCACAGACACAAGAGCGGACAGCTCCGTCTGTGGATATGTGACGCAGCTGATTGATTACCTCGACACGGAAACGTTCTTCGCGCAGTTCAATCAGTTCTATGCTGAGTTCGTGGAAAAGAGCAACCAGAGCTATGACAAATTCAATGAGATGGCGGAGACTGCTTTTAACAGCTACACGAATGCTATCGACGAATACATTGCCGGACTGGAGCAGAAAGGCAACAGTGATCTGACTGACATCGTGGAGAGCATGAAGGAATTCCAGCGCCAGCAGCAGAACACTTTCAACGAGTGGTTCGCTGATATAAAGGGACAGCTGAGTGAAGATGCAGCTGGCAAGCTACAGAACGAAGTCGACGACCATGAGGCAAGACTCTCAGCTCTGGAGCGCATGATTATCAAAAACCAATTCAACGCCCCGATTGCACTGGACAGCGACGACATCGTCCTTGTAGATGACGACGACAATGCAATCAGCGCTGACTGGAAATATAAAGAAATGTAAGGAGGAACACTATGTCAACACCTATCAATGGGACGAGACGCATCGACGAGCTCGCCAACACTCTGATTGGTTCCAGTGACGATGATCTTCTGATCATCCGTCTCGCTGATGGAACCGGCACCAAGAACATCAAGGTGGCTGACCTTCGAAAAATTCTCGTCGGAGATTTTGACACCCTCGAGACGGAGGACAAGACCGGACTGATCGCAGCTATAAATGAGCTGCTGGCAGACATTACGACCCAGAGCAACAGCATCAAAACACTGGACGAGAGGACGGAGGTTCTTAAATACGCTGGGGCAGGGTTAAAAAACAGCATCTGGCGCGGCAAGTCTTTGGGCAGTGAGTTCACTGCCGAGCAATCAGCAGCCATTCGCGATGGATCCTTCAAGGATCTCTGGCTCGGTGACTACTGGACCATCGGCGGTGTGAATTACCGCATTATGGACTTTGACTACTGGTACCAGTCAGGTGATACAGCTTGCGCAACTCACCACGTAGTGATAGTTCCGGACACGGTACTCTACAACGCGCAGATGAACACAACCAACGTAACAACCGGAGGCTATACCGGCAGTGCTATGAGAACGGCGAACCTTAACCAGGCGAAGACAACTATCAAAAATGCTTTCGGATCGTCTCATATCCTCAGCCATCGCGAACTGCTCACGAACGCGGTCAGCAACGGAAGCTCATCCGGATGGGCGTGGTTTGATGCAGACATTGAGCTCATGAACGAGCACATGGTTTACGGAGCGAGAGCTTGGGGCGGCGGCGCGCATGTCGGTTATGATGTCGGAAATGCGAAGAGTCAGCTGTCCGGCTTCCGTGTTCGCGGAGATCTGGAGCATACTCGTTCCGGCTGGTACTGGTTACGCGACGTTTCTTCGGCGACGAACTTCTGCTATGTCGGCAACAATGGTCTTGCGGCATACAGCGGCGCTTCGAACTCCTTCGGCGTGCGCCCGGCTTTCCCAATCTACTAATCGTTATTTAATCCGCGGGGCCTTGGGCCCCGCCAATAAGAAGATTAAGGAGATAGGAAGAGCATGTCAGACATACCAAAGAGTGAGCGCTCAGAGTCAAGACTTCGAGCGCAGCACAAGGCGTACCAGATCAGGAAGATAATCACCGCGGAACTGATGGCCTCATTTGCTTACAGCCAGCAGAAACAGGAAAAACACATCAAGGCCATGACTGGCCATATTGCGGATAAAACGACACGAGAAGAGACCGCTCAGAAAATCAGGGAGCTGGAAGAAGATTTTGACACCTGGTTCATCAAACGGGAGCGCGATCAGGTGGCTGACTTATGCGAGGGTATTGCCCGGCACCTAAGAAGAGCCAACACCATCTGGCCGGACTACATGGTCGAGTTCACGGAGAGGCGTCTGGAGATGGACAGAGCGATGGAGTGTTGCAATGCTCTCCAGGATGAGCTGCAATACATTGCCGAGACGCTACCAGCAGACAAAAACAAGTATATGGCCATCGTGCTGGAAGTCGAGACAGAGTTCAAATGGATCAAAAGCCTGCGGCAGTCTGACAACCGTTTTCTGCCACACTTAAAAGGATAAAACTGGGGCAGCTTCTACAAAATGCACGTTTATTCAGCGACGAACTTCTGCAATGTCAACAACAATGGTAATGCGAACAACAACAGCGCTTCGAACTCCAACGGCGTGCGCCCGGATTTCACAACCGCACCACAGGGCTTGCTCCCACCGTGCGGATTTATGGGAAAGGAGAGGCTGTCCATTCGGTGAGAACCGAGAAATGACAATCATGACGCCCTCGCATGCGTGCGATAGGGCTGCAGCGTGGTTTATTTATGAATTTATTTTATGATGCAAACAACATATATGATGGAGGAACCAAGGCTATCGCAGGGAGCAGCTTCAAGCAGTCAACTCAACTCTTTGAGATGAACCAGCTGCTGGAGACGGCTCACATCCAGAGAGATCTCATGGAGGAAATATATGGGCCGGAGCGTGGCCGGAAATTCGTTATAAATGAGCGTGGAACGACTCGCTACATCACCAGTAACGTGATGAGAGATAAAACTGTCAATCATGTGCTCTGTGACGAAGTATTGTCTCCATCAATAGCACCCTTTGTTATTTATGACAACGACGCCAGTCAAAAGGGCAAAGGCGTCAAACACCACCGTGACAGGATAGAAGTGCATCTGCATGATTATTTTCAGACCTACGGAACCAATCGGGGCTGGATCCTGCTGGTGGACTTTTCGGGCTACTACCCAAACATCCCCCACGAAAAGTGCCTGGAGGTGATGGATTGCTTCCTGGATCGCAACAACAAGCTCACGCCTGACGAGATCCGGGTGGCCAAGTGGCTCATGAGGAAGATCCTGAAGACCTTCGAGCTGGATGTCTCACGCTTCTCCGATGAGGAGATTGAGAGAATGATGCGCACAAAGATCGACCCGATGATTAACAGCGGCGTGGATCCGAAGCTGCTAACCGGTAAGAAGAAGTTGAGGAAGGGCTGCGACATCGGCTCCCAACCTTCGCAGAACATCGGGATCATCTATCCGTATCGGCTTGACAACTATGCCAAGATTGTCAAGGGCGTGAAGGGATACGGTAGGTACACCGACGACTTTCACGCAATTCATCCGAGCAGAGTATTCCTGGAGGAGCTTTTGGAAGGCTTCCGGGAAATTGCCAAAGAATACGACCTGATCATCAATGAAAAGAAGACGCGCATCTGTCCGATCGACAAGCCATTCAGGATCCTTAAAGTCCAGTACTGGCTGACGGACAGCGGCAAGGTCGTCCGGAAAATCAATCCGAAGAGCATCACACGTGAACGTAGGAAGCTGAAAGCATATAGACGTCTTCTGGATGCTAACCGGATCGATTACGAAACCGTGGAGAACAGTTTCAAGAGCTGGCTCGGCGGCCACTGGAAGCTGATGTCAATGCAACAGATCAATAACATGAGCGCGCTCTATTATGAGCTATTCAAAAGGAGGATCACATGGAAAAAGGGACATGGAAGATTGAACTGGCTGATGGGACAGCCCTGGAGGGGCTCAGTCTCAACGGTAACAACTACGTCAGTACAAAAAAGCTCACAGCTGACGACTTCGCGGGAAAACTCTCGCATGTAACTGTCACAGATGGAAAAACCACCCAGGAACTGGAAAACGCTGAGCTCGTACAGTGTCAGCAGTATGGCAACGAGTACTGGTTCATCCTGCGGGAGAAATCAGCCGCGGAAGTGACGGCAGAGAAAACCCAGGCCAACATCGAGTATATTGCGATGATGGCCGACATCGATCTCGAGGAGGTGTAAGGCATGGCAACTAAAAAGGACACACATAGCAAGAACTTCACGAAAGTGAAAAATTTCTACGACAACGGTCTCTGGAATGAGGCCCGCGTCCGCAACGCGGTGACCAATCCCAAAAGCAACCCGTGGATCACGGCTGCAGAGTTTGACGAGATCACTGGTAGAGCATACGAAGCACAGGAGGAATAAGAGGATGGATGTGACAGCGATTATTGTAGCTGCAAGCGTTCCGTCCGCCCTCACTGGCTTCTTCTTCTGGCTTATCGAGCAGAGTATACAGAAGCACGCTGAGAAGGAAAAAGAGGAACGAGAGCAACGTCAGAAGGAAGTAGATGCAAGAGAAGAAATCAGGGAAAAGAATGAACTCTGCATCATCAATTGTGTCAATGCTTCCCTTGCACTAGGGGAAGCCACGGCCAGAGCTGTGCAGCGGATCCCGGACGCACACTGTAACGGAGACATGCATGCAGCGCTTGAATACGCGCAAAAGGTAAAACATGAACAAAAGGACTTTCTAAACGAGCAGGCACTGAAACAGATTGTATAGAAAAGGAGGACGATGACAATGAAAAAAATTGACTGGGTAAGAAAATTGACAAGCAGAAAACTGTGGGCAGCAGTGGCTTCCTTTGTGAGCATGATGATTGTGGCCACAGGTGGTACAGAGAACACCGCGACGCAGGTGACAGCGCTCATTATGGCCGGTGCTTCTGTAGTTGCCTACATCATCGGGGAAGGGCTCACAGATGCCTCATACACCGAAAGCACAGATGAGGAGGAGTAGAGCATGAGTATCATTGTAGGAAGTGCAAGAATTGATGAGAGAGGAAAAGCCACAGGTGGGCAGCCTGGGGATCAGACAGGCAGAGAGGTGGCAACGCAGCCCTATTATATGCATGAGCTGGGTTGGTACTGTTATCGACCTAAGCGTATCAGTGTGGCCAACGCTTTGGCTAAAGCTATGCTACAGGGATGCCAGAACGACAACATCGGCTACTGCCAAGGACACAGAACGAACGTGGTGACGAACCTGCGGAAATATGGATCCCTCGCGAAGATTGCAGTGAAAACCGAAGCAGACTGCAGCTCTCTTGTAAGAGCCTGCTGCATCCAGGTAGGATTTGATCCTGGAAACTTTAACACAGCAAGCGAGGGCGCTCAACTGAAAGACAGCCGACAGTTCATGGATCGGATCACTGTCACGGCTAAAACGCCGCTTTATAATGGCGACATCCTTGTCACAAAGAGCAAGGGGCACACAGTCATTGTTGTATCAGGAAACCCGAGAAAAGAAGCGCAGAACTCTGGAAACAGTTCGGAAGGAGTAGATGCTGCCAAGTGCAAAGACAGTGGTCTGGCTGGTACATATAAGACGACCGGAGATCTTCATCTCAGAGCTGGCATCGGAAAAGCGTCGCTTGCGATCATGCCGGAGGGGTCCAGTTTCCAGAATTATGGATATTATAATTTGCAGGGAAGCAAAAAATGGCTCTATGGCATTTATACTGATAAAGACGGAAACAAGATCACAGGCTACGCAAGCAGCGCCTATCTTAAAAAGCAGTAAGTCCGATCAAGTGGTTGGGTTGACATCAGACTGCAATCCGCAGTAGAATGAACTGAGCGACGATAACAGGACGACGGAACGGCAGAGTGTTCGAGTACAATGCCGAATAGTCCACTAAACGAGCCGTACTCGAACACCTCGAGTCGGCTCCCTCTTTTGTAGCGTTGTAAATGATCAGCGCCTCGCCATCACGAACTTCGACGCGATCCACAAACGTGTCAACCAGACGACGGCAGAAGCCCTCGTCAGTAATATCTCCATTACGGAAGGAACAGAGCCACGCTCTGACTGCGTCAGCGGTCAAGCGTGGCGTTTTTATTTGCGCTTTGGACAATTCTGCATCTAATGCGTCACGTTTCTCCTCGAGGGCGCTGAGACGTTCCACGAGGGATGCTCCGCCACCATTCTCAATGGCATCCAGCACGTTCTCGATCTTTTTCTTCGTGCCGTCCAGACGAGAGCGCAGAGAGGTGACCACTGCCTGGCCGTCATCACGGTCCTGGATCTCCATGATCTTCACCACAAGGCGGTCGATGACCTCGTCCGTCAGCATGTCGTCCATGGTATGACGAAGCACAGCTTCTTCCAGCAGTTCACGCTTCACCGGTTTGAGATCACAGGCTCCGCCTCTTTTCCTGTTCCCACACTTATAATATGCATACACGGTACCACTTTTTCCGGTGCCACATTCTCCGGACATCATCGTCCCACATTTTCCACAATAACATTTGCATGATAATAAATAATTCATTTTTGCTCTCCCTGCTGCATTGTTCCGGCTCGTCGGGAACATGGTCTGCACTTTTTCAAATAAATCTGTAGGAACGATAGGTTCCACGCCCTCGTAGGTCACACCCTGGAGCTCAAACTCACCCAGATAGCGTCTGTTCCGCAGCATTCTGTAGATAACACCGGTGCTGATGGGCTTGCCGCGCTGGCCGGTGATGCCCTGGCTGCGCATGTACTCAATAAGTTCCTTCTCTTTAGCGCCTGCAGCATACATTTCAAAGCAGCGGCGGACTACCGGAGCGACAACCGGATCCGGAACGATATGCTTCTGATCGTCCCGGGTGTAGCCGAGAGGCAGTGGGAACGTCCAGACGCCCTTCTTTGCGTTCTCACGATGGCCACGGCTGACCTTCTGAGCCAGATCGGCGCTGTAGTACTCAGCAAGACCCTCCAGCACACTCTCCAGGATAATGCCCTCAGGACCTTCCGGGATGGCTTCCTTCGAGTAGAGCAGCTTCACACCGGTGCGCTTCAATTTCATTTTATTGTTTGCAATGTCATAACGGTCGCGCCCGAAGCGGTCGATCTTCCAGGTCACGACGCAGTCAAAGAGTCCCTTCTCCGCATCTTTTATCATTTTCTGGAACTCCATGCGCCCCTTCAAACTGCGGCCGGAGACGTGTCGGTCTGCATATACCTTTATAATTTCAATATCATTTCTGTCTGCATACGCCTGGCAGTCAGCCACCTGCCCTTCAATCGACCTCTCCGTCTGATCTGGTCCTGGTGAATATCTGGCATAAATAACGCCCTTCATTTTACTCATGATTGCCCTCCAATCTCGAGAACTGCACTGGCGTGGAGCTGCTTCACCAGTTCAACATTTGCGAGAGTCATCCGATCATAATATGGTGCCATTTTATCCAAAAGGTGATCAAACTGGCTCTGTTTTCCCTTCACCGTTTTCGCCTTATCTGCGCCCAGCTGAGCTTTTTGAAAACTCCGGAGGATGAAGGCCCTCGTGGCTGCGTCTTCCTGCTCCTGAGCAATTTTTAGAACCTCAGACGGTTGTGTTCCCTTAAACTTATAATATTTTGAAGCCCCAGCCAGCTTCGCAGTTGTTTCCTTTAATAACTCATAGCGTTGAAAGAAGACGTCCGGCTCCACTGTTTTGTTTATCAGGTCACGGCAATCGGCCACGATTTTCAGCCACTGCGGCACCATGACCTTCGCCTCACGTTCTTCTCTGCTCCATCCGAACATATCGCTCCTCCTTATAAATGTAAAATAGCGCGGATTGCTGCCTGCGTCTCAGCACCTGCGTGCCTATAGGCACTTATGAGATTAATCTCTTCTAAGGTCATTGCTAGGTATTTGTTGTAAATCTTGTCGTCCGTTTGATCTCCAGAAGGTCTGCTAATCTTATCAGTAAAGCCGAGCAGGTAGTTCATATCTACATGAAATACATCTGCCAAGGCTTCGATCATTTCAAAACTCGGCTTTCTCTTTCCTGTCTCATATTGTGATATGGTCACCTTTGTTAGACCGACCATATTAGCCAGTTCCTGCTGGGTCATCCCACGTTCTAATCTTAACTGTTTTACTATTTGTGAAAAATCCATATTCTCTGCCTCCAAGCAATGCAAGTAAACTTTTTGTAAACTTCCTATTGACAATTATAAACCATTTGTTTATCATATTCAATGTAAAACAGAGTTAGCTTTAAGCAAACTAAACGCTGTATAAAAATAAACAGGAGGAGACGCATGGAGTTTAAAACATATCAAAACAAGAGAAACAGGAACAAGTTCATTCAGGTCAAGAAGTACACCTGCGGCAACTATTACTTCCGTCAGTTTATGCACTGGGAGACAGACCGGGGACCTGTCACGAGCTACATAGGGACTAAACGTGGACGCTTCGTTCGCAATGGTATGAGAACACTCGGACCAGTGCTCAGCGATGACTATGAGGAGGTGAGGGCATAGATGAAGAATACACTGAGTGACTTGAACAACCACCTGTTTGAACAGTTGGAGCGGCTCAATGATGAAGATCTCACGGATGAACAGCTCGACAAAGAGCTCCGGAGATCGGAAGGTATGACCAAAGTCGCCGAGCAGATCATCCGGAATGGTGAACTGGCATATAAGACAATGGTGCACATGGCTGAGTATGGCTACGCTGACAGCCAAGGAAGCGTTCCGGAGATGCTGGAGGTGAAAAATGGCGGTTAGATATAGGCCGGAAGTGCATGACTTCATACGGACACATCTGGAACAGTTCACCATCCGGGAAATGGCCGAAGAGATCAACCAGCGCTTTGGCACCAACTTCAATTATGACAAAATGAAGGGCTACTATGCCAATCATAAACTGAAATCGCAAAAACGTGAGAAGGTGCAATCCAAGACTTGGCCGGAAGAAGTGGTCAATGTACTTCTGAAAAATTACAAAGGACGCAGCTGGGCAGAGATGCAGGAAATCCTTCTGGAAAAGACCGGAAGAGAGTACACCATCGGTCAGATCAAAGGGTACTATGCAAACCATAAGCTCAACAGTGGATTGAACGGACGCTTCGAGCCCGGGCACGTTCCATGGACAAAGGGAAAGAAGTGGAGCGAGTATATGAGCGAGGAGGCTCAGCAGAGAAGCCGGCAGACATGCTTCGACCATGCTTCCATTCCAGACAATCTCGCCCCGGTCGGAACCATCCGAAAAAGTGGGGGGTATCTAATCAAGAAAGTCCAGGAGCGTGGCAGTCAGTGGGAGCGCTGGAAATTCCTGCACCGCATAGTGTGGGAGGAAAACTTCGGCCCGATACCGGAAGGCATGGTCGTAGGTTTCAAGGATAATGACAAAATGAACTGTGACCCAGGCAATCTTATACTGATGACTTTGGACGAAAATGCGAGAATGAACCAGAAGGGCTACCGGTCGCAGGATCCGGATCTGACACAGGCGGGACTTCTGACTGTGAGACTGGAGAAAGCAATAAGAGAAAAGAAAAAGGAGGATAACAATGGCGTATAATGTGGAACTTTTGAAAGAGAAAGTGATAGGGCATCGCTTACGAGAACTTCGAGGCGATAAGACGCAAAGGGAGATAGCCAATGCGGTAGGCGTGAGTCCGATGGCTATTTGCCAATACGAAGCCGGAACTAGAGTCCCAAGCGATCGGATTAAAATAGCACTGGCAGAGTATTTTAATAGAACAGTAGGAGAGATTTTTTTTACTTTTTAAGTTAGCTTAAAGCTTACAGAAAGGAGCTACATGAAAGCAAAAAGCACACAAGACCTCACGCTGTTGGCAATGGCAGCATACGAAGCAATGAAGAAGGAGGCAGGTAAGAATGAGACAGAAAAGAAGCCGCAGAAGCCCCGGAGCAAGTAGGAGCCTGTTACTCAGCCTCCTGATCGGATGCCTGATCGGCGCTCTGGCCGGCGGCGGGCATATCCACAGCGTAAAGCAGTACCAGGAGGAGAAGTTCGCATACTTGAAGAACGCCCCCGAGGTTGTTTACGAAGAACCAGAAGCACTCAGCGAGAACTCGGTGCAGAGCCCGGAACCCGCTGCCTACATAGACCCAGACATTCCGGAGGAGGTGCAGGTTGCAGCTCAGAAAGTAGGGCAGGCGTATGATCTGAGCCCGGAGCTGCTGGAGGCTGTAGCCTTCCACGAGAGCAGATACCGACCCTATGCGGTGAACGGATCCTGCACCGGATTGATGCAGGTCAATATCGACTGGCACTGGGATCGCATGGAGCGCCTGGAAGTATCGGAGGCAGAGCTCTGGCGGATCTACCCGAACATGATGGTGGCAGGTGACTATCTGAGAGAACTCTTTGACAGATACGAAGACCCGGAGGTCGTCCTTGCCATATACCACGGTGAGTCAGATGCCGGGGATCCGGACTACCTGCCGAGTGAATACGTCACTGGAGTGCTGACAATGTCGGAAGAGCTGACAGAGAAACATGAAGGAGGTGAGGCCATCATGAGCACGGAAAAATGAGGGCGCAGCGATGAACGCCACACCCTCACGTAATGCACCTATTTCAATTATACCACAACAGGAGGACGAACATGAAGATTGTTTGCGAATTTGAAAGTTACAAAGAGTTCCTGGACTTCATCAACGGAGAAGCCGAGGCAGAACTGATCAAGACAGTCACAGAACAGACATCTGCGGCTGCACCTAAGAAAGAAGAGAAGAAACCGGCACCGGAAAAGACCGATAAAGCCAAACCGGAGAAGAAGCCGGAACCGGTAAAAGAAGAACCCACTGCCGGAGACTGGACGCCTGGCGGCGGAAACGCTGACGACAGCATCGTGAACCCCACAACCGGCAGAAAGTACGAGGAGGAAGACGCAGAGCAGCGGGCATCAGAGAAGCCTGCACCAGAGGAAGAAGCTCCAGTGGACGAGTCCTTCCGCGTGAAGGTACGCAAGACACTGGCAGCTCTTAACAAGAAAACCGGTAAAAATACCGCCAGCGAGCTGATCCACGGCTTCGGCGTGGCCAAGCTCACCGAAGTAGAATTAAAAGACCTTCCGGCACTGATGCAGAAGGCAGAGGAGGCGCTCAATGCCTGAGAGACATGCAAGACTGGGGCCGTCAGCGGCTCACAGATGGATCGAGTGCCCGGGATCCATTGCCCTGTCAGAACAGTGCCTGGTACCGGCTCCCAGTGAATACGCTGAGGAGGGCACCATTGCCCACGCTCTCGCAGAGTTAAAGCTCAGAAAATACCTCGGGGAACTGAGAGGGGCAGCCTATACGGCAAAGCTTAAAAAGATCCAGAGCAGTGAGCACTACAACGGTGAGATGGAAGAAGCCACAGACTTCTATGTGGACTCCGTTCTGGAGAGACTGGCAGCGGCCGGCGACGATGCAGAGCTTCTGGTGGAGCAGCAGTTCAGTCTGGATACCTGGGTGCCTGAGAGCTTCGGAACATCTGATGCGGTCGTGATCGGAGGCAACGCCATCGAGGTCATCGACTTAAAGTACGGCAAGGGCGTCAGGGTGGATGCAAAGGGCAACCCGCAGCTGAGACTTTACGGACTGGGAGCAGCAGGACTCTTCGGTGATCTGTACGACTTCGAGACAGTCCGCGAGACGATCATCCAGCCAAGACTTGACAGCGTGAGCACAGAGGAGATTGCACTGGCGGATCTGACGGCCTGGGCGGCTGAGGTCGTGGTGCCGGCAGCACGCCTGGCCATGGACAACACTGACGTCACGAAAGCTGGAGACTGGTGCCGCTTCTGCCCAGCAAAAGCTACCTGCAGAACCAGAGCAAACGCAAACCTTGACCTGGCGAGAATGGACTTCAAAGAGCCGCTGCTTCTTACGGATGAGGAGATCGGAGAGGTGCTCCGCAAAGCTGAGAACCTCGAAAAATGGGCGGAGGACGTCGCTGCCTACGCCCTTGAGCAGGCGCTAGCCGGCAAGCATTACGACGGCTGGAAGCTGGTGGAAGGCAGGAGCGTCCGCAAGTATGTGGATGAATTGAAGGTGGCCGATGCATTGAAGAAGGCGGGCTTCGATGAAGCCATGCTTTACGAGCGCAAGCTCTACGGCATCACTGCCATGGAGAAGATCGTCGGCAAGAAGAAGCTGGCGGAAACTCTGGGCAATCTGCTCATTAAACCGGCCGGAAAGCCGACACTGGCGCCGGCATCTGATAGACGTGAAGAACTGAAAACAGCAGAAGCAGCAGCCGCTGACTTCGCAGAAGAATAGAAAAAGGAGGCCAATATTATGGCAAGCACAAAAGTAGTAACAGGTAAAGTTAGATTTTCTTATGTAAACATTTTCAAGAGCCGCAGCTTCAACGGAGGCGACGAGAAGTTCAGCATCTGCCTTCTCGTCGACAAGAAGGACAAGGCAACCCTGAAAAAGATCAATGAAGCAGTCGAGGCAGCAATCCAGGAGGGCATCGGCTCCCAGTGGAATGGCAAGAAACCGGCAAACTTAAAGCTCCCGCTCAGAGACGGCGACATTGACAGAGAGGACGACGAGGCCTGCGCAGGCATGTACTTCCTCAATGCAAACAGCAACCAGAAGCCCGGCATTGTCGACAAGGATCTCGTTGAGATCCTCGACCCTGATGAGGTATACAGTGGCTGCTATGGCCGTGCTTCGATCAACTTCTATCCGTTCAATAAGAACGGCAACAGAGGTGTCGGCGTAGGGCTCAACAACATCCAGAAGCTGGCCGACGGTGCAAGACTGGGAAGCTCCAGAGCTTCCGCAGAGGACGACTTCAGCGACGACTTCGAGGATGAGGAGGACTTCTAATGGCACGGATGTCAGTGGATATAGAAACATACTCATCCATTGACCTGTCAAAGGCTGGCGTCTACCGGTACACGGAGGCGCCGGACTTCGACATCCTACTCATCGGCTACAGCATAGACGGCGGACCGGTGGAAGTCATCGACTGCACCGCAAGGCACGACAATTATGAAGAGGAACGGAAGATGGTGATCTTCAAAAAGCATCTCTATGATCCGGACTGCATCAAGCAGGCGTTCAATGCCGCATTCGAGCGCACCTGTCTCGCCAAGTGGACAGGGCGCCCGATGCCTCCGGAAGAATGGCGCGACACCATGATCAAGTGCCTCGTGATGGGACTGCCAGGCAGTCTGGCGATGGCCGGCATGGCGCTGGGACTTCCGGAAGAGAAGCTAAAGGATCCGCAGGGCAAGGCTCTGATCACCTTTTTCTCAAAGCCGTGCAAGCCGACGAGAGCCAATGGACAGAGAACGAGAAACCTGCCGGCACATGACCCGGAGAAGTGGCGGCTGTATATCGAATATAACAGACAGGACGTGGTCACGGAGATGGAGATCGCTCACAAGCTGGAATGCTATGAGATCATTCCGGAGGAGCAGGAGCTCTGGAGCCTTGATCAGCACATGAACGACAACGGCGTGCGCCTGGACATCCCAATGGTTGATAAGATTGTGACCTACGACAACCGGCGGCGGGAAGAGCTCCAGGAGGAAGCGCGTCAGATCACCGGGCTGAGCAATCCAAACAGCCTGGCGCAGCTCAAAGGGTGGCTGGAAGAGCAGGGCGTCCCGATGACGTCCGTCACGAAGGACACGATCACGGCAGCACTGGCAAGAAACGACCTTCCGGACAATGTCCGCAGAATGCTTGAGATCCGCACCGCGCTGGGAAAGACATCCGTGGCCAAGTACAGCACCATGCTGGAAGCGGTCTGCGACGATCACCGGCTGAGAGGTATCCTGCAATTCTACGGAGCCAACAGATCCGGACGATGGGCCGGCCGGCTGGTACAGACCCACAACCTTGCAAGAAATACGCTGGCGGACCTTGACCTGGCCAGAGAGCTGGCGGCCGGGGGAGACTTTGACACCATGATGACACTTTTCGGAGAGACGTCCTTCGTCTTCTCCGAGCTGATTCGCACGGCGTTCATCCCATCAGAGGGCTGCCGCTTCGTGGTCAGTGACTTCTCAGCCATAGAGGCGAGGGTCATCAGCTGGATCAGCGGCGAGGAATGGCGGCTCGAGGCTTTCCGGTCGGGTAAGGACATTTACTGCGAGACAGCGTCGCAGATGTACCACGTGCCGGTTGTAAAGCATGGCGTCAACGGAGAACTGAGACAGAAGGGCAAGGTCGCAGAGCTGGCCTGTGGCTACCAGGGCGGCGTCGGAGCGATGAAGCGAATGGACCGGGAGGAAACGATTCCCGAAGAAGAGCTGCAGGCAGTCGTTGACCAGTGGCGCAGTGCGAACCCGAAGGTAGTGAAGCTCTGGAGGACCTGCGAGAGGGCAGCACGCACCTGCATCGAGGAGCACCGCACTGTCCGGATAAAGAACGGCATCGCCTTTTCCTACATAAACGGCAACATGTTCATCAAGCTGCCAGGCGGCCGGAAGCTCTGCTACTGGAACACCCACCTAAAACTTGACCCGAATGACGGCAGGGAGCACATCGTATACATGGGAGTCAACCAGGAAACGAAGCAGTGGGGAGAGACGGAAACCTACGGTGGAAAGCTCGTCGAGAACATTGTGCAAGCAACCGCTCGCGACTGTCTGGCCGTATCGATGACAAAAGTCAGCGCGCTGGGCTACAAGATCGTGATGCATGTACACGATGAGATGATCGTCGACGTGCCGATCGAGGACAAAGATGCCCTGAACGTAATCAACAACATTATGGCAGAGCCGATTGACTGGGCGCCCGGTCTTCCGTTGAAGGGCGACGGCTATGAGGCCGCCTTCTACAAAAAAGATTAAAGGAGAAGAACATCATGAAAGTATTGAGAAGAATGGAAACAGAAACGAACACACCGGAAGTCGGTGACATCATTGAACTGAAAAACGGATATACAGCAACCTGCCAGAAAATCACGGAAGCCGGGGCGCTCATGCTCCTGGATCAGTATGTGGCTGAGAGACCGATGAACGAAGAGCACAGCAACCGCGGAGGCTGGGAGGACTGCGACCTCAGGACGTTCCTGCTGAACAACCTGGACGAGTTCATTCCGGATGACCTGTTCAGGAGCCTGGGCGATTTTGAAAACGGCGACAACGTCCGGATCCCGATGCTCGGGGAAATGGTGGACGAGGTCCCTGACTGGGCCGAGTACCAGAATGCTGAGCAGTGGCCGCTGATGAAGGACAGACGCAACCGGATTGCCTTCCACCAGGATGGCAGATGGGACTGGTGCTGGTGTATGGATAAAGACACCGACTCGGCGACGGACTTCTGCATTGTCGGCTACGATGGTGGTGCGGGCAACGGCGGCGCTTCGAACTCCGGCGGCGTGCGCCCGGCTTTCCTTATTATCCAATAGATCCCGGGGGCCTCGTGCCCCCGCATTAAGTATAAATAAAGCAGGAGGACAAGCGACTATGCCACTGACAAAAATGCAGAAAGACAAGCTGATTAAATTAAAAAATTACGGATCGTGGAGGGCAGACTGCTGTGTCTGCGGCAAGCCGCTGGATCCCGAAGCAGACACAACAGAGTACGCAAAAACGAAGCGTAAAACAGAGGTTTTCTTCTATCGGGAATGCGTCAGGAGGTGGAACAGATGAGAAAAACAAACTTGAAAGTAGTGGAGCCGGAAGCATTGCCGTTAGAATACGATGGCAGTCTTCTGATCTCTACTGGGAAGAACCGCTTCGAGACGGCGTGGAAAAATAGAAAAATGAAATGGTCGGAACTGCTGGCCAAACTCAGCAAGTCACTCCAGACCCATGAGTCTCATGCAGAATACATGAAGATGAGCAAGGAGGACCAGGACAGGATCAAGGACATCGGCGGCTTCGTAGGTGGACACTTAAAGGACGGACGCCGCAAGACCGGGTACGTCGCAGCGCGTCAGATCCTCACCCTTGACCTGGACTTCCCTCCGGAGAATTTCTGGGACGGACTGATGGACAACTTCGCGCTGACCAGCGCCATGGCAGTTTATTCAACGCATAAGCACACAGCAGCGAAGCCGAGGTATCGCCTGATCATGCCACTCGACAGAGACGTGACTCCGGATGAATACGAAGCCATCGCCAGGAAAGTGGCCGACAAGATCGGTGTCGACTACTTCGATGACACCACCTTCCAGCCGACTAGGCTGATGTACTGGCCAAGTCACAGCGCGGACGTGGAGCCGTTTTTCAACTATTACGATGCGCCATTTTTAAGTGCCAACAGCATCCTGGCGGAATATCCGGACTGGACAGACACCAGCTACTGGCCAGAGTCTTCCAGAATGGTGGGGATCCGGAAGAAGCAGGCAGACAGACAGGGCGACCCGACAGCGAAGAAGGGATTGATCGGCGCCTTCTGCCGCACTTATACAATAACCCAAGCAATCGCGACCTTCCTGCCGGACGTCTACACACCGACAAACAAGCACGACCGCTACACCTATGCAGCAGGAAGTACTGCTGCAGGTCTCGTGGTTTACGATGGCGACCTGTTCGCCTTCTCCAATCACTCAACGGATCCGGCAGGCGGTCAGCTATGCAATGCCTTCGACCTGGTGCGCATCCACCTCTTCGGGGACAGAGACGATGAGGCAAGGGGGAAGAGTGGCAAGGATCTCCTGAGCTTCAAGGCCATGGCGAACATGGCAGCGAACGATGCGAATACCAAGCTGACGCTCGCAAACGATCAGAGGGAGCGTGCGGTGCTGGACTTCGGTGAGGAGCCGGAAGAGGCTCCGGAGGCAGTCGACGACAGCTGGATGGTAAAGCTGTCCAGAAGCGACAGCGGTGAGATCAAGAAGCTGCTGACCAATGCCATCCTGATCCTGGAGAACGACCAGCGCATCCAGGGGCTCCGCTTTAATGAGCTGAGCGAAGCAATCGAGGTCGAAGGGAAACTGCCGTGGAAGCGGCCAAACAAATACTGGAGAGACGTGGACAGCGACCAGCTCTATGGCTGGATCGCCGACAACTACGGCGTGCAGTTTCCGGAGACGCACTTCCAGAAAGCGCTCTCCATCGTTACAAGCAAGCGCAGCTTCAACCCATTGAGGGATTATGTCAGGGATCTCCCAGAGTGGGACGGCGTCGAAAGAGTGGACACGCTTCTGATCGACTACCTGGCCGCGGAGGACACTCCATACACCAAGGCGGTCACCAGGAAGACGCTGATTGGAGCCATCCAGAGAGTGCTGCGACCTGGCTGCAAGTTTGACACAGTGCTGGTGCTTGACGGTGCGCCCGGCATCGGCAAGAGCACAATGCTCCGCAAGCTGGGCGGTGAATGGTTCAGCGACAGCCTGAGCCTGGCAGATACCAGGGATAAAACAGCGGCCGAGAAGCTCCAAGGTGTATGGATCATGGAGATCGGAGAGATGCAGGGCACCAGGAAGGCCGACGTGGACGTGATGAAGGGCTTCATCAGCAGACAGGTGGATGAGTACCGCGCAGCCTATGGCCGAACGGTCGAACGCCGGCCGCGCACCTGCATTATCTGCGGAACAACCAACAGCACCACAGGCTTCCTGCGGGATACTACAGGAAACCGCCGGTTCTGGCCGGTGCCGGTGAAACGTGGCAGCCGTCTTAGTGTATGGGATCTTACTCCGGACGACATCGCCCAGATATGGGCGGAGACAATGGCCTACGTGGCTGAGGGAGAGGACAGCTTCCTGGATGCAGAAATGGAAAAGGAGGCAGAGAAGGCTCAGCAGAATGCTCTGATATATGACGAGCGTGAAGGTCAGGTCACCGACTACCTGGAGACGCTGCTGCCGGAAGACTGGAGCGCGTGGGATTTCGACAAGCGGGTGGACTATTTCAGACAGCGCGATGTTCTGGCACCAAAAGAACAGGAAGGCACTACGCAGAGAATGAGGGTCAGCGTGACAGAGATCTTCTGCGAATGCTTCGGACGTCCTAGGAGCTACATGACAAGGAAGGACAGTGATGAGATCATCAGCATCATGGCGAGGATCCCGGGATGGGAGCGGCCAGCAGGTGCCACCATGCGCAGCAAGGTATACGGAAAACAGAAGGTTTTTGTTAGAACTAAGCAGGGGTAACCAGAGGCAACGGATAAAGTGGTAACTGGTAACGAGGTAAAAAAGAGAAAACGAGAGAGCAAAGTTCATGTAAGGGTAACGAGGTAAGACCGTTACCGTGTAAGTCACCGCACTCGTTACCGTCAAAAAGCTAATAAAATCAACGGCTTCAAGTGTAATGGTAACGAGGTAACGAGCTTTTTATATAGATTTTATAAATACAGCAATACATACACGAAAACGACGCCCGCGTACACACGTATAAGAACTATAAGGGAAAAACAGGGCGCTGGTTACCATATAAAGAAAGGAGTCATAACAGTGACATTACTGGAAAAGCAAATAGAAGCGAGACTTCGCAGGCGCGTCAATGAGATAGGCGGTCTGTTCTACAAGTTCGTAAGCCCCGGAAATGATGGAGTGCCTGACCGCATCGCTGTACTGCCCGGCGGTCAGGTGTGGTTCATAGAGTTAAAAGCCGACGGCGGCAGAGCTTCCGGTCTCCAGAAGTGGCAGATCGAACAGCTGAGGAATAGAGGCGCGAACGCCATCATCATCAGGGGAAAAGAAGAGGCGGATGCCTGGTGCGGAAAAATGGGAGGGGGGTGACTAGCATGGAGTTCATACCACATGATTACCAGAAGAGAGCGATCAGCATGGTAGTACAAAAAAGCCATGTCGGTCTCTTTCTGGACATGGGACTCGGAAAAACTGTCATCACACTGACAGCAATCCAGGAGCTCATGTATGACCGCTTCGAGGTCGTGCGGGTCCTGGTGATCGCTCCGAAGCGTGTGGCGGAGGACACCTGGACGAGAGAGCATAAAAAGTGGGATCATCTCAAAAATCTGAGAGTGGCCAGAGTCCTGGGGACGGTACAGCAGAGAAGGCATGCACTGGAGCAGGATGCCGATGTTTATGTAATCGGCCGGGACAATGTGGTCTGGCTGGTGGAGCATTATTTGAATACCACAAGGCGGTGGCCGTTTGACATGATCGTGATCGACGAGCTTTCCAGTTTTAAGAACCCGCAGGCCAAGCGTTTCAAGGCGCTGCGGAAAGCAGCACCGAGAGCTTCGAGGATCGTCGGCCTGACCGGCACGCCAAGTCCCAACGGTCTGATGGATCTCTGGGCGCAGATGTATCTCCTGGACATGGGCGAGCGCCTGGGCAGAACGCTGGGAGCCTATCGCAAGAGGTACTTCAAAGCAGGAGCCCGCAACGGTTATGTCGTTTATAAATGGACACCGGTGAGAGGAGCCAAGGAAGAGATTGAGAACCGGATCAGCGACATCTGTGTGAGCATGTCAGCAGCTGACTATCTCACACTTCCGAAACGGATCGACAACATCATCCCAGTGCAGCTGACTCCGGCAGAGTTTGAAAAGTATCAGAAGCTCGAGCAGGATCAGATCCTGGAACTGGGGGGAGAGGACATTGTAGCACCGAACGCGGCGGCTGTCATGACAAAGCTCCTGCAACTTGCAAATGGCAACGTATACAGCGCCGAGGGCGTAGTTGTTCCGTTTCACCGGAAGAAAGTCGAGGCGTTGGTGGAGATTGCAGACACCAGTGACAGTCCACTGCTGGTCTTTTACTCTTTCCGGCACGACTTGGAAGCAATTCAGGAAGCTATTCCAGAAGCGAGGATCCTGAGCAGTGAGAAAGACATTACTGACTGGAACAACGGCGGCGTGAAGGTGCTTCTGGCGCATCCGGCAAGTGTGGGCTACGGTCTTAACCTCCAGGATGGCGGGCACACGATCGTCTGGTATGGCCCGACGTGGAGCCTGGAGCTTTATCAGCAGGCGAACGCCAGACTGTATCGGCAGGGGCAGCAGAAGCCGGTGATCATCCACCACCTCATCGCAGAGGGAACGGTGGATGAGCAGGTCATGAGAGCCCTGGAGAGTAAGGACACAAGCCAGGCGGCGCTCCTGGCAGCATTAAAGGAAAGGCGTGACTATGAACAGCGAGGGATACAAGGACCCGACGGCAGAGCTGGCAATCGCAAGGGTCACAAGGGAGAGGAGGCGAAAGCATGAGACTGTATATAAGCGGACCAATAACAAGAGACTCGAACTACAGGAGAAAGTTCAAGGGGGCGGCGGACGCCCTGGAAGCAAAAGGGTACGACGTGGTAAACCCGGCGGAGCTTATAAAAGTAATCGGGACGAGCTTCACATACAGGGAGATCATGGCCATCGATCTGGACCTCCTCGCAAAATGCGAAGCACTGATCCAACTGCCAGGGTGGGAGGAGTCAAGAGGGGCAAACATTGAGTACGGCTTTGCCCTAGCATCTGACAAGCTGGTCGTCAGTCTGGAGGACATGCTGGAGGGAGGTGAGACCCATGGAAAGTGAAGAACTGGACGAAGTATATGATTTTCTGATGGGGCCATATCACAAACGGCTGGAGATCCAGAGAAAAGAGAGCCTCATCGCGGAGCTCCGGAGCTGCCTGCTGCCGGGAGCTATCAGATATGACGCGGACAAGGTCCAGAGTTCTCCCAGTGATCAGCTGAGCGAGGTGATGGCCAAGATCGATGAGATGGAGAGACAGGTGGAGACCCTAAAGGTGGAGCGGTCGGCATTGATCGTCGAGGTGAACAACATGATCGAGAAGTTGGAGAACGGCATCGAGCGGTCAGTGCTGACAGAATGGTACATAAACCGGACAAAGCCTTCGAGGATAGCCAGCAAGATCGGCTACAGTGAGCGGAGAATGTACCACTACAAGAAAGAGGGAGTGCTGCATCTGGCTCAGGTTTTGAAAGATTTCAGTGAATTGCAGTAAGCCTCTGTGCTATATTGTAAGCAGCGAAGAGTGGGGAGAGATCCCTGCTCTTCTCCTTTATGCAAAACAAATAACCGGAGGTGGAACAAGTGCCAAAAGCAAGGAACGCTAAGGCCGACGAGGCTCTGGCGTTGTACAGGCAAGGGCACAAGTTGGTCGACATCGCAAAGCAACTCGATCTTCCGGAAGGAACTGTCCGGAGGTGGAAGTGCACATACAAGTGGGACGCTGACAAGGCGAACGTTCGCAAAGATAAAGAGCCGAGCGCTCGCAACAAAGGAGGCGCCCCGAAAGGAAACAAGAACGCAGCCGGACATGGAGCGCCGAAGGGAAACCAGAACGCCAGGCGCTGGGGGCTGCTCAGCAAATACATCCCACAGGAGACCATGGACCTCCTGGGCATAACTGCCGAGACTTCTCCGTTGGATCTGCTATGGGATCAGATACAGATCGCTTACGTGGCCATCATCAGAGCCCAGCAGATCAACTTCGTCACCGACAAGGATGACAAAACAGTCGAGAAGATTGAGGACCGAAGTGGATCGGAGTCGTGGGGTGAGAAATGGGAAGTGCAGCAGGCCTGGGATAAGCAGGCAAACTTCATGAAGGCGCAGGCTCGAGCGCAGTCAGAGCTCAGGTCGATGATCAAGCAGTACGATGAGATGCTGCACAAGGACTGGGACATGGCAACAGAGGAACAGAAGACGAGGCTCCAGCTGATGCAGTCCAAGTTGGAGGGCGGCGGTGCCGATGAGGCTCCGGTCGTTATAATCAATGACACAAAGAGAAACGCGGATCAGTGACCTGATCATTCCGGCATTCTGGGATGCGTTCAACGATACGACCCACACGCACAAGATCCTGACGTCCGGGCGTGCGGGCACCAAGACGAGCGAGGCGGCCATTGAGGCGGTCTATAAGCTGGTGAGCCTGCCAGAGTGCTCTGAGGTGGTTATCCGAAAGAGGCACAACAAGCTGAGAAAGACGGTATACAAAGAAATCAAGAGGGCGATCAAGCGCCTGGGTATACCGGAGAGCAAGTTCAAGATTACGGTGAGTCCGATGGAGATCACCTACAAGCCGAACGGCAACACGATCTACTTCACCGGATCCGACAGCATAGACGACACCAAGGGCATCATCGACGAAAGCAAGCCGATCAAGTTGGTGCTCCTGGATGAGGTCAGTGAGTTCTTCACAGATGGAGAGGGCGAGGATGAGCTCCAGAACATCGAGGCGACTTTCATCAGAGGCAACGCCGAAGGGTTCCAGATGCTCTACCTCTTTAACCCACCGAAGAACCCGAACGCGCCGGTCATGAAGTGGCTGGCCAAAATGAAAAAGCGCCCCGATGTGCTGCATGTGCACGTAGACTACCGGGACGTTCCAGTCGAGTGGCTGGGTGCCAAGCTGGTGGAAGCTGCGGAGCTCCTGAGGAGCATCGATGAAAGGCAGTGGCGCTGGCTCTGGCTGGGACTCTGCATCGGCGTCGACGAGGTGATCTATTACATGTTCGGGGGCAAGAATGTCCGCCGGACAGATGAGGAAGCCTTCCCGATCATTGGCATCGGCGTCGACTATGGGCAACAGAATGCCACGACCTACCAGGCGGCTGGTCTCAATATGAGCAGGCACCGGCTGGATGGTCTGCAGGAGTATTACCACAGCGGAAGAGACACCGGATCGCAGAAGAGCCCAAGCGAATACGCGAGGGACTTCGTGGAGTTCACTGATGAGCTGCATGAGAAGTACAGCTGCAGCACCTTTTATGTTTATATCGATCCCAGTGCCAAGGGCCTGGCGGAAGAGATAAAGAGGGCAACGCGGTCGTGCGGCTACACTGTACTGCTCCGAGATGCTGACAACGACGTCGCGCTTGGCATCAGCCGGGTGCAGAAGCTCCTGACTTTCGGAATGCTTTCTGTGGATCCGTGTCAGGAGAATGCCATCGAGGAGTTCGGTCTGTACGAATATGACAAGAAAAGCATCGAGAAGGGGCGGGAGGTTCCGGTCAAGACGAACGACCACTGCATGGACGCCATACGCTACCTCGTGATGGGGCTCTGGAACAAGGTCAAAAGATACCTGCCTGTGCAGGATGAGGAAGAGGAGGACGGTGAGTAATGAACATTTTCACCTACTTGAAAAAGAAGGGCATCGACACCGTCGACAGCACCTTCTACACAAAAATCAAATTGTGGGACAGCTGGTACCGCGGTAATGTGGCCCACTTCCACAGTTATCGCATATACCATGGAGTTGGGCATAGCACCAACTGCCAGCGCAAGAGCCTGGGAATGGCCAAGAAGGTCTGCGAAGATATTGCTGACCTGCTGCTCAACGAAAAAGTGAAAATTACCATCGGAGACGAGACGACCAGCGCATTCGTCAACAAGGTGCTCGAGGATGCCAACTTCAACGTCCAGGGCAATGAATACCAGGAGCGCAAAGCTGCATGTGGTACCGTGGCCTATGTGCCATACCTCACCGACATGGAAGTGGACGAGGACGGCAACGTCATCAGCGCAAAGGTCAAGCTCGATTATGTAGTGGCGCGGAACATATATCCGACTGCCTGGGAAAATGGCAGAATTACGGAGTGCCTGTTCGTGTTCGAGAAGACATACAAGCGTAAGAAATATGCGCACATGCAGCTCCACAAGACGGAAGCTCTCGATGATGGTGGCTTCCAGTATGTAATTGAGAACAGCGTGGTGCTGGCCAGTGACGGAGCTGGCAAGGACCTCACAGAGGAGGAGTGGAACAGGATTCCCTTCTTCCAGGGACTGGCACCGAGAGTCGAGACTGGATCTGACAAGCCGCAGTTCGTTATTGACAAGCTCAACATCGCGAACAATGTGGACGAGGATGACTCAAACCCGATGGGTGTGAGCATCTACGCCAATGCCTGCGACACGCTGGCCAAGATCGACCTGGAGTATGACAGCTATGCGAGTGAGTTCAGTCTCGGCCGAAAGCGCATCTTTGTTGCTCCTGAGATGCTGACAGACGCCAACGGCTCGCAGGTGTTTGACCCGAACGACACCGTGTTCTATCAGCTTCCGGAGGACTTCTTCAAGGACACCAAGGAAGCGATGCACGAAGTCGACATGAAGCTGAGAGTGACAGAGCACGAGGACGCCATCAACAATGACCTCAACCTTTTATCCTTCAAGTGTGGCTTTGGTACGCAGTTCTACCGCTTCGAGCGCGGAAACGTTGCGACGGCCACGCAGGTCATTAGTGAGAACAGTGACCTGTACCGATCAGTGTGCAAGCATGAGATTATTCTGGAGGACGTTCTCAAGGATCTGATCCGCGTGATCATCCGCCTGGGCAACGCATCGAAGGCTGGCGCTTTCAAAGAAGACACAGACATCACGATAGACTTCGACGACTCAATCATTGAAGACAGCAGCGCAGAGCGCGCAGAGGATCGTCAGGATGTCAGCATCGGGGTCATGAGGCTGGAAGAATACCGCGCAAAATGGTACGGCGAGACCGAAGAGCAAGCGGCAAAGAAGCTCCCGGAGCAGACTTCTGGGGTGATCTTCTAACATGGACGAGAGCTACAACAACCTGCTCGCCGCAGGAGTGGAGAAACGGATGCGAAACCTAGAGATCTCTGTCATGGAGGACATCATTCGCAGGATCCAGAAGGCCGGAAAGATCACAGAGACGGCTGACTGGCAGATCCAGCGCCTCATCATTCTGGGCAACAGCACCGAAGACATCCGGAAGCTGGTCAGCAAGGCCGTGGACGGTAATGAGGAAATGGTTCGCCAACTTTATGAGGAGGTCATTGCCAAGGAATACACCGGCATGAAAGAAATATATGAGGCTACTGGCAAGCAGTTCATACCATACGAACAGAACGCCGAGCTCCAACAGCTTGTTGATGCCATGGTCCAGCAAAGCACGGAAGAGCTTTTCAACATCACCAAGAGCACCGGCTTCATGGTAGACATGGGAAACGGCTCCAAGGTATTCACGCCGTTGTCAGACATATACAACGGCTACCTCGACGATGCTATTACCGGCATGGTCAATGGAGCCTATGACTACAGCACGCTCACGCGCAAGATGGTCAGCCAGATGACAGCCTCGGGGCTCCGGACAGACCACCAGTTCAAAGATGGCGGAAGTGACTATGGCGTCGACTACGCCTCCGGGCATCACAACCGGATTGATGTGGCTGCACGTAGGGCTCTCCTGACCGGCTTCGGACAGGTAGCTGGTCACGTCACGGATTTGAATGCTCAGAGGCTGAACACAAACTACTTCGAGGTTTCCTGGCACGGAGGGGCACGACCTTCCCACGCACTGTGGCAGGGGCGCGTGTTCAGCAGGGAAGAGCTGAAAACTGTCTGTGGACTGGGTCAAGGCGGCGGCCTCAATGGCTGGAACTGCCGCCACACATACTACCCCTTCATCCCTGGAGTGAGTCAGCGCCAGTACTCAGATGAGTGGCTGGAGCAGAAAGCAGCCGAGGAGGCTAAGACAGTCAAGTGGAGGGGGAAGGAGTACAACGCCTACCAGGCCACACAGCGCCAGCGTCAGCTGGAGACAGCGATGAGAGCACGCCGTGAACAGGTGCAGCTCCTCAGACAGTCCGGCGCTGATCCGGAGACGATCACCGAGTACCAGTGCAAGTACCAGGCGACGCTCCAGGAGTACAGAGCCTTCTCCGAGAAGATGCACCTCGAGACGCAGATGGAGAGAGTCTACACCGGAAGAACGCCAGGCAGGATCTCGCCAAGCCCTCAGAAGTACGCAGCATGGCAGGCGGAGCAGATCAACCGCGCGAAGGAACGCCAGGAGGAGCGACGCCGCAAGGATATGGAGGAGGCCCAGAAGGCTGCCGACCATGTGCAGTGGATCAAGGACATCGGCGCGACAGGCACCAAGCTCGACACGCTTGACAAGTATCGCGAGGCACGACATAATAACACTGAGGAGTATCAACTTCTCAAGGGCTACGGCAGGGCAGTCGAGAAGGGCGACATCAGCCCGCTGATAGGCTTCGAGCAGTACCAGAAGACAGCCGCAGACGTGAAGGCCAGAGTCGTCGGACAGACGACAGCAGACGGCGTGCGCGTCGATTCATACGCGACCCATTTCATCGACAGAGTGGTCGGTGAGGTCGCTGATCCGCATCCTGGAAAGAGGGAAGCGGTCAGCATCAAGGCCGTCAATGAAGCGATGGCAAGCCCTATGGAAATCACAGAGAGAACGATGGTAGACGGAGACGTGCGTAGAACGTACAGAGGCGAGACGGCGAACGTGACCGTCAGCGTGAGAGATCACCGCCTGATCCAAGCAAACCCGAGAGGAGGCCGGAAAAAATGAAAATTGAAGAAAAAGACAAAGCCTTCTTGATTGAGAACATCGAGAACGCGGCGGCACTAATTGAAGCGGATGATGATGAGGGCCTGCTTGACGAGATCGACGGCTTCATGACAGAGAAGGGCTACGCTCCGCCAGACTACCAGGAGCTCAATGACAAAGGTCGAGAGGCTGAGAGGATCCTCGACCGCATTTATTACAACAATTAAGAAGACCACCAAGCTGGAGACAGCGAGGTGGTTTTTTCATGCTCAAAATTAGAAGGAAGGATCAGAAACATGTACCAGATATTCAACGGAGACTGCCTAGCAGAGCTCCGCAACATCCCGGACTGCAGCATTGACATGGTGCTGACAGATCCACCATACAGTTCCGGTGGACTATTTGCAGGAAATCGAAAGCGAGACACTCGCACAAAATATTGCTCGACAAAAGATAACGGGGCCGCACGCTTCCAGAACTTTTCCGGCGATAACATGGATCAGCGAAGTTTTACGGCATTTTGCCGTGAAGTCTTCTCCCAGATACATCCCAAAGTAAAAGAGGGGGGGATCCTGGGCGCGTTCATAGACTGGCGCAATCTTCCGGCTATGACAGATGCCCTGCAGATGGCCGGCTTCATCTGGCTGGGCATTGTTGTCTGGGATAAGCGGACGAGCAGACCAACACCCGAACGCTTCCGGAACGACTGTGAGTACCTGGTCTGGGGATCCAATGGCCCACGCCCTGCGCCGATGGTTAAAGGTTGCAAAGTGGCACCCGGGTGCTACAGTGTGCCGGGGGTACAGTCAAAGGGCAAGCACCACCAGACGGAAAAGCCGGTGGCTCTGCTGGAGCAGCTTCTCCAGTTAGTGCCAGAAGGAGGCACCGTACTGGATCCCTTTATGGGAAGCGGCAGTACCGGAGTCGCCTGCATGAACCTGGGACTGGACTTTTACGGCATTGAGCTCGACCCTGGCTACTTCCAGACGTCCAGAGAACGCATCGAGGAAGCTGAGTTTTAGGAGGATCACATGATAACCGTAACAATTACAGAAAACAGCTTGACCGTAAACGGCCACGCAGCAAGACCCGATGGAGTGCCACCGGGACAGAACATCGTCTGCGCGGCCGTTTCTGCTCTGACGCTCACCCTGATCGAGGGGCTGAGCGTTGTGGCAGGCATGGAAATAGACGCCCACTGGAGTGAAGGCAATGCCTGCATCAGATGGGCGCAGGCTAATGAGAAGGGGCACACGCTTCTGGACACATGGCTGATCGGAATGAAGAACATCCGGGACAGCTATGGAGAAATCACGATATTATAGCAGCCCGGCTGCTTTTAGTATGCCCGGACGGCTCTGGCTTAATGAGCTGGAAAATGTTCACGCACATTATAAAAACGGAGGAAACAACCATGAAGAAATTCAATTTACAGATTTTTGACGACGGCGGTCAGTCTGGCGCTGGAGCTCAGGGAGCTCAGGGAGCTCAGGGCGGAGCAGCCGGGACTGGAACTGGTGGCCAGGGATCCACCGGAGGAAACGGCGGAGGTTACAGCTTCCAGCAGGCTGAGGAGATTGCAAACGCAAGAGCTGAGAGGGCTGAAAAGGCAGCGCTCAGTTCCTACTTTAAGCAGCAGGGAATGAGCGAGGACGAGATCACCCAGGCAATCAAAGACTTCAAGGCCAACAAGGAGAAAAGCAAGCCAAACGTCGACGCCATCACACAGGAGAGAGACAAAGCTGTGGCAGAGCTTGCATTGATGAAGCAGACTCAGGCGCTCCAGGCCAAGGGCGTGAGATCTGAGGACATGGACTACGTCCAGTTCAAGATCGGCAAGCTTATAGAAGCAGACGACAAGCTCGACTTCGACAAAGCGATGGCCAAGTTCTTGAAAGAGAACCCTCGCTATGCTCAGAGTGGCAGCTATCGCGTAAAGACTGGAACGGACTCCAGTCAGGGAAGCGGCTCCGCTCACGGCGACAACACAAGTATCAATGAAGCGATCCGCCGAGCGGCTCGCAGATAATTCAAGGAGGACAACAACATGAAGAAATTCAATTTACAGATTTTTGACACTGCCACAGGTATCGACAGAACTGGCGCCGAGGCGCTCATCCCCGAAGATCGTGCGCAGGAGATCATCCAGGGCACAATCGAGAGCTCTGCGGTTCTCTCCATGGGACGCAAGCTCGCAAACATGACAGCACAGCAGTCCAAGCTTCCGGTGCTCGATTCTCTTCCTGTCGCTTACTTCGTAGACGGCGATGCAGGTCAGAAGAAGACAACCAAGCAGGCATGGGACAAGAAGGTCATCTATGCCGAGGAAGTTGCGGTCATCGTACCTATTCCGGAAGCAGTTCTTGACGATTCAGACTACGACATCTGGGGAGAGGTTAAGCCCCGTGTGCAGGAAGCGTTCGGCAAGGTTATTGACGGGGCCATTCTCTTCGGCACCGGCAAGCCTGCCAACTGGAGAGAGGGACTTGTTCCTTCTATCCCTACATCTGCAAAAGTGTCCCTTGCTACAACTCCGGACCTTTACGATGCAACACTCGCAGAGGGTGGCTCTATTGCAGCGGTGGAGGCTTCTGGCTACTTCGTAACCGGCCATGTTGCTGACGTCTCTATGAGAGCGAAGCTCCGCGGCTTGAAGGATCAGAACGGCAGACCGCTCTTCCTCAGCTCTATGCAAAATGCGGGCAACTACAGCCTCGATGGCTCTGCCATCCAGTTCCCTCGCAACGGTGCCTTCGATAAGACTCAGGCACTCATAATCTCCGGCGATTTCTCTCAGCTGGTTTACAGTATCCGCCAGGACATTACCTTCAAGCTCTTCACTGAGGGCGTAGTGCAGAACCCTGACGGCTCTATCGCTTACAACCTCATGCAGAACGACATGGTTGCGCTTCGTGCAGTCATGAGACTCGGCTGGGAGATCCCGAATCCTGTCAACAGTCTGGAGAAGGACAAGAGCAAGCGCTTCCCGTTCGCAGCAGTTACCGCCTAAGACTGAAGGAGGTGGAACTCATGTATGTAAGCTATGACTTTTATAGGGACACGTTCGGTGGCAGTATGCCGGCGGAAGTGTTTCCTCATGCAGAGATGCAGGCAGAGGCTCACATCAGAGCCTTCACCTACATCAGGGGCAACATTTTCGAGGCTGAGGACGATATCGTAAAAATGGCAGTGTGCGCTGCTTCTGACGTGCTCTATCAGCATGAGCAGAATGGCAGCACTGCCGGGATAAAGTCCGAAAGTAATGACGGCTACTCTGTCAGCTATGTGGCAGAGGCGCAGGATGGCCAAACCGCGGAGGAGGTCCTTCGCAAGAAGGTCTATGAAGCGGTCAGGGTGTACCTGCTCCCGACTGGATGGCTGAGCCGTAGGGTAAAACTGGGAGGAGGCGGATGCAGTGACTTCTGTGATTGCGATTACTGTTTATAATGGCAGAACCAACAAAACAGAACGGCGTGAAGTCTTTACTCCGACAAAAATTTCCAGAGCTTCCCTTCTGGAGGCTAGGGGGTCAAGTAGTTCCAAGGGGGCAGAGACAGAGAAGATTGCTTTTAAGTTGAGGATCCCGCTGGACGCAGAAGTGCAGGACGGGCGCACCTATGTCAATGAGGCAGTTTATAAGACCCTAAGCGATGAGGAGACGGCAAAGCACTGGACACTGCGAAAAGGGGACTATATTCTGGCCGCACAGAGTGAGAAGGCAGAGAGGCCGATGACACAGCCGGAGCTGGATGTACTCGGCCGAGAGCTATGCGTGGATCTGATCCGCGTGATTGAATACGCAGACAATACCATCAGGGGCTCGGCAGTAGTGAAACACTGGCGGATCGGAGGTGCATGATGGCGTTCAAACCGATAGAAACACCGAGGGGATCCATCATCCTGGGCCCGAACGGTAAAGCAGAGATTAAGTGGAACCCAAACTTCCCACAGCGCATGAACGAGGTACTCAGTAAGAAGCAGGAGATCATTGACAGCGAGGTGCTGCGTTTATGTTCTCCTCTGGTGCCTTTGCAAACCGGAGCACTGGAGAAATCCGGAACACTTGGCACTGTCATCGGCAGCGGTGAGGTTAAGTACATCGCACCGTATGCGCGGCGACAGTACTATGGGACTGCGACCAGTCGTTCCTACGATGCAAACCGAGGCGGTTTGTGGTTCGAGAGGATGAAGACAAAGAACAAAGCAGCAATAAAGAAATTACTGGAGGATTAAAATGGCCGCTAATTCAATAATTGAGGGAGTGACCGAGTTCTTCCAGAACTGTCCGCTCCTGGGCGACGGCGTGTTTCGTGTGGACGCGCTGGGTGATGAACCTCTGGAGTATGTCATCGAGACTGGGATCTTCACGCCAGTGATTGAAACCTACATTGATGGCAGCTCCGACAGGCGCTATCAATTTAACTTTGGAAGTCGGGAGTATTACAGCATGGACCGTTTCCAGACTATTGCCAACAGCACATTTTATGAGAATTTTGCGAACTGGGTAGAAGCTCAGGATGCTGCTGACCATTATCCGGACATGCCGGAGGGCATGCATCCGGAGGAGCTGCGGCTCCTCTCGCCGGGCTACATGTTCGACGAAAGCATGAGGAACGCACGCTACCAGATACAGTTAGAACTCATTTATCACAAGGAGGCAGAAAGATGATCAATTTACAGTTATTTGATGAGAGCCGTGCGGCTCTGCTTCGTAATGCAATCGCCGACTATCTCGAAGTCGGGTCTGCTTACGAGCTGATGGGCACCGGCTTCACATCCCTGAATGAGAGTCCCGGTGCTCAGACAGACAGCGAGACCTATATCAATGAAACCACAGAGAGCACGGACATCACAAAGTACGCGACCGAGTTTCCCTACGAGAGCCGCTTGATCCCTTCTCAGAAGGCCATCTATAAGCTTTACAAACAGGGAAGAGATCACGCAACTGGTGAAGATGCAAAAGCAAACTATGTGCGTGTTGACCTGTTCAACCCCATCGGAACACCGAGCGAGGAGTCCGCAGAATACACCGCCCGCCAGTTTGTTGTAGCTAATGAAGTTAGTGACATCGAAGGTGATGGTGGTGAGAAAATCAGCGTCAGCGGAACTCTTCATAGTGTGGGCGATCCTATCCAGGGAAAGTTTGACACTGTGACAAAGAAATTCACAGCCGGTGACTTTCAGGGCAAGTATGACGCGGAGTAATAAAATGCAACTACTGAAACCGCTGCGCCTGGCATAAGCAGGAAGCGGACAGACGGCAGCTACTCAAACAGCGCGGGTGGTTGCCGTATTTTTAAGCGCTGACCAGAGGAGAGAAAACAATGGAAATTATTATAAACGGCGTAACACTCGAGGGCGACTTCATGGACGCGGACTTCGTGGAACCTTATGAAGCGGCAACACTTAAAATGCAGAAGAAGGCAGCAGAGAGCCAGGGCAAGAAGTACAACAGCTTCGCGGAGTCCATCCGTGAGCAGTGTGCAACGGTTGACGAATACTTCGATGACACTTTTGGACCTGGTACATCCGCAAAAGTCTTCGCAGGTGCTGAGCATCACCTCATGACCCACCTTAAAGCGGTGGAAGATCTGACAGCATGGGCGCAGGGAGAGAAGAAGAAGCTCAACGACTTCACCAATAAGTACACCCAGCGACAGAACGCTGCGGCAAAGCGCCAGCAGATCCAGGCTCAGCAGGCTCAGTTTATTGCATCCAAAAATGGTGGGAAGCACAAACATTGAACCTATTGATAGACGGATTGCCTGAGGAGGTTGAGATCGCTGGTAGTAAAGTCAGCATCGACACCAACTTCCGCACCGGGATACTCTTTGAGGAGCTGATGCTGGACAGATCTATGGATGACATGGACAAGCTCAGAACAGCGCTCGACCTTTATTTCCCCGGATATGTCTTTGCACCAGAGATCGTTCCAGAAGCCGTCCAGGCGCTGCTGTGGTTTTACCAATGCGGGGCAAAAACGGCGCGGAGCGGTCAGGGTGGCGGAGCATCTCCAGAAGATCCACCCTATAGTTATGAATATGACGCCGACTATATCTATGCAGCGTTCCTGGGGTCCTTCGGGATCGACCTGGCACGCACAGCACTCCACTGGTGGCAGTTTCGGGCACTGTTCAGATCTTTGCCTGAGGACACGCAGTTCATGAAAGTTGTAGGCTACCGCACTATGAAGATCCCGGCAAAGATGCCGAAGGATCAGCGGCAGCATTATGAGAAGCTGAAAAAACTGCACGCGCTTCCTCAGTCAGCTGATAGACAGCAGCTTGAGAGTGACCTGACTCAATTACTCATGAACGGAGGAAACCCTTCCGTGCTATTGTAAGGAGGTCAAGTCCATGGCATCAGATGGCACTCTAATATTTGACACCTCGCTCGATACTGATGGCCTACAGAAGGGCACCAGCGGGCTGGGAGAGATCGCTAAGAACGCGCTGGGCGTGTTTACCGGCAATCTGATGACGAAGGCTACGGAAGCCGTCGTCAATCTCGGCAAGGAAGCGCTCAACAGTGGAATGAGCTTCGAGGCTTCCATGGCCAAAACAAAGACACTTTTCACCGGTACCGACGAAGAGTTTGCGGCTCTCAGTGATGAGATCATGCGCATCTCTGACTCGACCGGTCTCGCAGCTGATGGCTTGGCCGAGGCTGCATATTCGGCAGAGTCAGCCAGCGTACCGATGGAAATGCTCGGTACAATGCTTGAGCAGTCCGCGCATCTGGCAGCTGCCGGTTTCACTGATATTGATACAGCTTTAAGCGCTACGGCTAAGACAATGAACGCCTACGGCATGGAAGGCGAGGAGTCAATCGGCAAAGTACAAAAAGTACTGATCCAGACGCAGAACCTCGGTATTACGACCGTGGACGAGCTGGGTGCAAGCCTGGCACAGGTAACACCTACAGCTGCCGCCTTTGGTGTGTCGTTTGAGCAGGTCGGAGCTTCCCTGGCAGTCATGACTGCGGCAGGTACTCCTACGGCTCAGGCAACTACTCAGCTTAATAGTTTGATCGCAGAGTTGGGAAAGAACGGCACTATTGCTGCGAACAACCTGGCGAAAGCTGCGGAGGGCACTCAGTACGCTGGCATGAGCTTCAACGAGATGATGGCGTCCGGCGCCAATCTGGGCGACGTTCTGGAGCTGCTGAGTGATCAGGCCGACAAAGACGGCGTGAGCATGGTCGACATGTTCTCCAGCATTGAAGCCGGAAAGGCTGCATTGTCAATCTTCTCAGGAGAGGGGGAGACCTTCCGGAAAGATCTGGAGGGAATGGCAACCGAAGCGGATGTCGTTGGTGACGCTTACAGCACTGTAAGCGATACGCTCGAGTATAAAACGGAGCGTATCAGGACATCGTTCTCGAATATGGCCACAAGCCTCTACCAGACAGCAGCAGGAACTCTCGCAGATGCCGCTGATACAGCGGCCACAGCAATCGGTCGCCTGACCGATGGCTTTAACGAGGGTGGCCTGGAGGGCGTTGGCAACGTATTCCTGGACATGATGAACGAAGCGGCAGCAGTTATTACCGACTTTGACTGGGAAGGCGCGGCTGACGCTATCGTCGAGAAGATCACGTCGTTCATTGACGGTGACGGAACCGGTCAGTTCCTTGAAACGGCCGGCAACATTGTCGTGAGCATTGCTGATGGCCTCGGAAGAGCTCTCCCGAAGCTCTTACCTGCTATTGTAAAACTCGCGGCGCACATCGTTACAAACTTAATTAAACAGGCGCCCAAGCTCATCAATGCAGGGCTCCAGTTAATCGCCAACCTCGCCGTTGGCTTCGTTCAGGCGCTGCCAGAAATCGGAGCAGCTATATGGCAGGTGCTCGGCTGCATCGTAGATGCGGTCGCGCAGCTCCCCAGCATCCTGGACTCATATTATGACACACTTCTCACCGGAATAGGCTCATGGCTTGCCGATATGGCGACCGGAGCAGGTGAGGGCATCGCCAACATGATCAACATCATCGTGGACTGGGTCAGCCAACTGCCCGACAAAGTGTGGACATGGCTGGTTAACACCGTGACCAAGCTCCTCACATGGGGTCAGAACATGGTGAGCAACGCCGGTACCGCGATGAGCAACATGCTCAGCACAATCGTGAACTGGGTGAAGCAGTTACCAGAAAAACTGTGGGAGTTCTTCCTGCAGGCTGTCTATAAAGTGACCTACTGGGGCATTACCATGGTGCTGCGAGCAGGCGAGGCAATGAGCAACATGCTCAGCAAAATTGTCGAGTGGGTCAGCCAGCTGCCCGACAAAGTGTGGACATGGCTGGTTAATACGGTGACTAAAGTCGTGACGTGGGGCCAGAACATGGTGAGCAACGCCAGCACCGCAATGAGCAACATGTTGACGTCAGTCATCAACTGGGTGAAGCAGTTACCGGATAAAGTGTGGACCTGGCTGAGCAATACCGCACAGAAGGTCGTAGCTTTCGGAAACGATCTGAAAACAAAAGGATCGGAGGCTGCCAAGGGGCTCTTCGATTCGATTGTTGACGGTGTGAAGGGCTTGCCTGACAAGATGAAAGAGATCGGCTCAAACATTGTAAGCGGTATATGGCAGGGCATCAGTAGCGGATGGGGCTGGTTGAAAGACAGAGTCAGCGAAGTGGCGAACTCGCTCCTGGATGGAGCCAAGGACGCTTTGGGCATCCATTCGCCATCTAAGGCTTTTGCGGACGAAGTCGGCCGCTGGATCCCTCCAGCTATTCCAAAAGGCATGTCCAAGGCAATGCCAGCAGCGTTGAAAGAAATGAAGGCGCAGGCTGCCGAGATGGTGGCAGGTATGCAGGCAGTGGTCACAGCAAACGCGGGTAGCTTCTCAATGAACGCTGCAGGATCTGCGGAGACGCTGGCGCTTGCCGGAGGAGGCACCACCGTTTACAACGATTACCATACAGAACAGGAAAACACCTACAATGTACCGGTAGCAACACCGAGCGAAGTGGCTAAGACACAGCGGGACGCATTGAGGAAAATGGTCGGAGGTGTGAAATGACAAAGAACAACCTAACAATCGAGCTAGACTGCAATAGCAGGAAGCTGATCATGGGGCCAGGTGCAGATATGGATATAACAGCTGTGTCTGGCCTGGAGTCTTCTGATATTGAGATCAGCACCTCAGACAACGCACTCATCGATGGGGCGAGTGTAGACGGCAAGAAGATCAAGCCGAGAAGCATCCACATCGAGGCCAGCTTTCGCAGTAGCAAGAACAACCCGGAAAACCGGGCCAATATTATCAAGTTTTTCAATCCGAAGTATACCGGCAAGGCGCTCATCACATGCATGGGCGTCAGCCGCAACATTGAATACGAGCTGGAGGGTTGGACGTTCAAAACGCAGGCTAATTTAGACGCCAAGCTGGCAATCATGGTTGACCTGATCTGTCCGGACCCATACATGCTTAATGTCGACAACTTTGGCAAGAACATGGCGAACATCACGAAGATGTTCGCTTTTCCATGGTGTATCACCAAGACAAGGATCAAGAACAAATTGGACTACCCGGCGCAAGCCAGGGGGATGCTCCTGGGTTCTATGACGATGGGCTACAGAACGCTGCACAAGGAAGTAGTGCTCGCTAATGATGGCGACGTGCCAACCGGTGTGCAGATCCAGTTCATTGCTACCAGGGGACCGGTTACTAATCCAAAGATCACAGACCTCGTGACCAGCCAATTCATGAGAGTCAACGTGGCTATGGAGAAGGATGACGTCCTTCTGATTGACACCAACGACCGCCACCAGATCATCACGCTCAACGGCGTGAACTACTACCAGCATATCGACCGTCAGAGCGAGCCGTTCAAGCTAGAGGTGGGCGACAATTATCTGGAATATGATGCAGACGAGAACTACACCAACCTGGACGTTAATCTGTTTTACACGCCGAAGTATCTGGGGGTGTAGCTTATGAAATTGATCATATTAGACAAAAACTTCGACACACTGGGCGCGATCAGCATGTTCAACACGCTGATCTGGACACCTCGCTATTATGCGACCGGTGTCTTTGAGCTCCACGTACCTGCCGATTTGTTTGAACTCCTCAACACCGGAAAGTACCTCTACAGAAATGACAGCAAACTGCTGGGAGTGATCCGCGAGGTCAACTTCTCTAAGGATAACAAGGGCGCTCGGACGGCATACTGCAAGGGGTATTTTGCGGAGGATCTTCTCAATGCAAGAGTTATTGACACCCAGCAGAACCTGACCGGTAAACCCGGAGCAATCGGCATGGCACTGGTGAGCCGCTACTTTATCAGCCCAAGTGATAAGAACCGCGTCATCGGTAACATTAAGCTGGGAGCGGACAATGACATGGGTGAAAGTGTCACCGTTACAGTAACGGGTGATAGCGTGGGCGATAAGCTCTTTGAAATTGAGAAAACTCAGGAAATGAGCCACCGCCTTGTTTATGACTATCTGACAAACGACCTCACCTTCGAGGTGTGGAAGGGAAAAGATAGAACCGATGCCCAGACGGAGAATTCCTGGGCAATCTTCTCCGACAGTTTCTACAACGTGAAGAACGCCCAGTATAACAGAGACGTTTCATCGTTCAAGAACTTCGCCTATGTGGCTGGAGAGGGGGAAGGAAGTGCGAGGACAGTCGTCACCATAGACATGAGGACGAGCAGTGAGGAAGAGCGTCGTGAGCTATACGTGGACGCCAGAGATCTGCAGAGCACCTACACGGACGATGATGGAAATGAGCGCACCTACAGCGCGAGCCAGTACAAGCAGATGCTAAGGCAGAGAGGTCTGGAGAAGCTCGCGGAATATGAGGT
>ERZ1034844.166-NODE-166-length-37720-cov-40.012027_pt1 | contig 37720 bp, 41 predicted proteins | sample MGYA00520594_ERZ1034844 | MGnify/ENA primary metagenome ERZ1034844 (study PRJEB33766, sample SAMN09781733) | gut metagenome | biome: gut microbiome | host: Homo sapiens | place: Madagascar | study: EMG produced TPA metagenomics assembly of the PRJNA485056 data... | reverse complement strand
ATTTATCAAATTATAGTGCATTTTGATTTTATATTTGTTATAATAAAAACTAACAAGGAGTATATATGGGAAAGATTATTGCTTTCGTAAATCAAAAAGGTGGTGTTGGAAAAACAACAACCTGCTCAAATATGTCAGCATATCTTGCTGCAATGGGCAAAAAAGTTTTGCTTGTCGACCTTGACCCACAAGGAAACGCAACAAGCGGATTTGGAATTGACAAATCCAACAACACAAAAACAATTTACAATGTCATCGATGGGGACGCTGCGATTGAAGAGGTTGTTCAAAACACAATGATTTTTGGACTCGATATTGTTCCAGCAACAGTTGATCTTGTTGGAGCAGAAGTTGATCTTGTTCAAATGGCATCTCGTGAAAGAGTTCTCAAAGGAATTTTCACACGCCTTCGTTCAACCTATGACTATATCATGATTGACTGCCCTCCATCTCTTGGGCTTCTCACTGTCAATGCTTTGACCGCTGCAAATTCAATTATAATTCCAATACAGTGTGAATTTTATGCTCTTGAAGGTTTAAGCCAACTCATGAACACAATAAAGCTTGTAAAAAAGCACCTCAACCCAACACTTGCTGTTGAGGGCGTTGTTCTCACAATGAAAGATTCGCGTTCAAATCTTGTTAACCAAGTTTCAATGGAAATCATGAAATTCTTTGGTAAAAAAGTGTTCCAAAATGCGATTCCAAGAAATGTCAGACTTGCTGAAGCACCAAGTCATGGACTCCCAATCGTTCTCTATGATCCATCTTCAAAGGGAGCACTTGCATACATGGAACTCACAAAAGAACTTTTACAGCGTTGTAATGATAGTTATGAAGACATAACAAAAAAGACAAAAATTAAATTAACAGAGGGAACAAATGATTAATAAAAAAGGATTAGGTCGAGGACTTGAAGAATTGCTTTCTGTTTTCGATGAAGAAACCGAAGAAAAAGAAGATGTTGCTGTTCAACCGCAGTCAAAACAAATAAAACCTGCAAGTGGTGTGATGGAAATTGCACTTGATGAAATTGTTGCAAATCCAAACCAGCCAAGAAAGATATTTAATGAAGAAGCATTGAATGAACTTGCTCAGTCAATCAAAATGCATGGTGTTATTCAACCAATTGTTGTCAATGAGCGAGATGATGGAAAATATCTTATCATTGCCGGTGAAAGAAGATGGCGTGCATCAAAAATTGCAGGAATGACCACAATTCCAGCCATAATTAAAAGGTATACAGAAAAACAAGTTAAAGAACTTTCACTCATTGAAAACTTGCAGAGAGAAGATCTTAACCCGGTTGAGGCGGCAAGAGCAATAAAGCAGCTTATGGAAGAATATAAATTCACCCAAGAAATGGTTGCTGACAGAATCGGAAAAAGCCGTCCAGCCATTGCCAACACACTCAGACTTCTTGCTCTTCCTCAAGACATTCTTGCAATGGTTGAAGAAAACAGATTATCAGCAGGACACGCAAGATGTTTGGTTGCAGTCTCAGACGCAAATGTCCAATATAAATTTGCAACAATGAGCGCTGACAACAAAATGTCTGTTCGTGACCTTGAAAAGCAAATACGCAACTATCTTTCTCCAAAACCAACAAAAATCAAAGAGAAAGTTGAACAAAGCATTGAGCTCAAAGAACTAGTCAATGAAATGCAAAGAGCATTTTCAACAAAGGTTTCTGTTATAGGTAACGATCACAAAGGCAGAATTTATATTGACTACTACTCAAGAGATGATTTGGACAGAATTTGCGAAATCTTGGAATTGATTAAAAAACAAAAACTCACCCTTCAAGACTTGCAAAATTTCAACAAACACAACAAATAAATAAACTTCTTTAAACAAACCTAAAAATACGGTCAAATCGCCGTATTTTTTGTTGCGCTCCCCTAATTTCTTAACATTTTTCCAATATTTATATTATTATATAAGGATAATTTGATTATATATATAAATATATATAATTTTAATAACTAGCATTTACTTAAATGCCCACAGGCATTTATTGGTTTGATTCGAATGATGTTAAAACTATTATTTTACAGAGCAGTTAGATTCTTGCGTAAATCGAATCAGTGTGTAATTTTTGATTCAATCCGCATTTTACATTTATTTACACTCTTTAATTAATTTTTGGGTATTATCACAATAATATAAGGTTTAGATGTAATCGGTTTTGGTTTAAATTTTCTGATATTTTCCAATTTGCATATTTTTTTGATTGCACCCATAAAAATTTATTATAATTCGCACATAACTATCTTTCTACTTGTTAAGTCTTAACTACCAGATATTAACTCTTTTAACTGGTTAAACTTGCTACCCAGTATGTTTCACGTGAAACAAATAATCAAATTTTCTTTTAAAAATGTTTCACGTGAAACAATGGTGGCAGCAGTTGTAGTTTTACATTGAATGTTTCACGTGAAACAATAACGTTTATAGTTGGTTTTGACCGCTAACTAAAATTGTTTAAAATTTTCATTAGCGCTTTTGGTTTGCGCACATAATGAAACGGTTTAGATAGGAAAAATGACGGTTTATAGAATAGTATATTATACTATCATTTCATCTGGTTTAAAATTTGATGATATTTTTATGTCGCAATGGTGAAGTGTTAAGACTGCTATTGTCTGGAGTTAATGAAAATTTGGTCAAATTGTTGAAAGGGAGCATATTTAAATTGAGTAAAGACAAAATTTGATTTGTGTGTCCATATTTGGTTTTTAATATTTTTTGCTATGCGGAGGTATTTGTGATTGTTGATCAATTTTTAATTTTCTGGCAGTGTCTAACAACTTTATGCTTGTCCGTTGTTAAAAAATATTAATGGCGTCTGCAAGTTTTTTTGCTATTGTTTTTTTATGGCGTCCTGTTGTTGACAATTTGCGTCTGAAACTATGCTTGTTTGCGTCAGAAGAAATAGTCTTTGCGTCTATTCAAACTATGAGCGTGGTTTTTCTAAGCATAAAATACATACATGGGTTGTATGAATTATTAAATTAACTAGTGTTGGATATTAATTTGTTTTTATTCTTTTTTGATATTTTGAATTGTTAATTGATTTTATGAATTGTGGGTGGATTTTGTTTTGTTGGATAAGTTGTGTTGTTAAAACTTGCTATTTGAGAGAATTCATGCACGATAATTTAACAGTTTTGCGATTGAGTATCGTTGAAATGTAATGTGAAAATTCATGTGTTGAGATGTTGGGTTATGATTGTTTTTGTCCATTGAATTTTTTATATTATTTTTAAATATTCTTTGCAAATTGGTAAGTAGTTTGGTTCGATTTGCCATGAAGTGTAAGTTAGTGAATTTGAAAGAAAAGACTGAGAAATATATGGTGTGTTTTTGTATGCTTTGATTTTAGAATAATTGTTTTTTTGCGGGTGGTTATCACGTAGAGACCATCAAGCAATCATTTATATTATGAACGTGTTAAGACGATATTTAAATTGCAGTTCTTTGTTATTTTATTAAAAATTGTTATAATTCAAAATTTTTCACTTGTATTTATCGCTTGTAAAATGGTTATGTAAATATAACATAATGTAATTATATCAATTGATTTTATGATAAAGGTAAAAATAGTGATGCAATATTGCTAATTTGAAGCATTTATGTCTCTTTACATTGCTCGGGAGATATGGTATAATAAACACGTGGGTAGTTTATTTCTTATTAGCACAGGAACAATCCTTGATATATCAATCGTTGCAATAATTCTGTTGTTTGTTATTGTTGGGCTTTGTATGGGTTTTATGAGAAGTCTTTTGTCGTTGGTGAGGTTTGCAGGCTCGTTTGTTATTGCGTTTTTGGTTAGAAAGCCTTGCGGAACATTGTTTGACAAGATTTTTAAGATTACACCAAAGTTGGGAGAACAAATCAAATTGAATTTTGCTGGATATTCTCCAGCGCTATCCGAAACAATTTCGAATGAGCCGCAAGTTTTGAAGAATGTTATCAACGATTCGAGCATGAGTGGAATTCTCAAAAAACTGTGTAGTTGGATGGTTGGAAATGAAACAATGGCACAACCAACAACTGTTGTTGAAATTGTTTCAAGCAAGGCTGGAGTCATTCTTTCGCAAGTTATTGCGTTCGTTGTAATTTACATTATTATTCGAATTTTGACGTTAATTTTGCCAAAAATCTTCAAAAAACTAACAAAAAAGTCAATTTTGGGCAAATTTGATAGATTGTTGGGAACTTTGTTTGGACTTGTTAAAGGTGTTGCTGTTGTGTTTGTGATGTTCTTTGTTATGAGTTTGGTTTCGACAATTCCTTCGGTTACAGACAAAGTGACAACTGCAACTCAAGAATCAAAAATTTGTTCAGTGCTATATGAACCTGTCAATAATTACATTTATGAAAAGCTCGGGTTTAAGCAATCTGACACATCAACAAATTCGTAGATGGGACATATTAAAGTCATTTCAATTCGGAATGACTTTTTATAATTATGGATATATTAAAGTATTATATAAATGGTAAATATTGTTTGCTAGAATTATTTTTGTTTGCTATAATGTTTTTGCAAAATTCGGAGGATTGAATTGAAACCTGAAAATACTAATAACATTTGGAAAAAAATTTTATACGGTGTGTTGATTATCGCACTCATTGTTTTGTGCGTTGAACTTTTTAATGCTGGAAATCATGGTGACTATATCACACAAACTGATTTTGAAACAAAACTGGCAAATAATGAGATATCAAAAGTTTACGCACAGTCTGGCAATGTCTATATTTTGAAAAAAGGCTCTGAAATTCAAGAAAAGTATTTCCCAAAAAATTCAGACTACTATTTCACATATTCAACAAGTGACGAACTTGGAGAAATTGCGAAAAAGATTTCAGAATATAATGCCGCTCAAACTGAAGAAAACAAGATTTCTTATGCGTCAGAAGTTGCGGGAGAGTCGATAATTTCAAAAATTATGCCATATTTGAGCATTATTGTTATTTTGCTCATTGGATTTATGGTTTATCGCATGATTGTTTCAAGCAACAAGGGAACAATGGCATTTGGGAAAAGTCGTGCAAGAGTTGGCGAAAACATCAAAGTTAGATTTTCTGATGTTGCTGGTGCGGAGGAAGAAAAAGAAGAACTCCGCGAAATTGTTGAATTCTTGAAAAATCCAAAAAAATTCACTCAACTTGGTGCTCGCATTCCAAAAGGAGTGCTTTTGGTTGGTAATCCTGGAACGGGAAAAACGCTGCTTGCTCGTGCGGTTGCAGGAGAAAGCAATGTGCCATTTTTCTCAATAAGTGGATCAGACTTTGTTGAAATGTTCGTTGGTGTTGGTGCGGCACGTGTTAGAGATTTGTTTGACCAAGCAAAGAAAAATATGCCTTGCATTGTGTTTATTGACGAAATTGATGCCGTTGGTCGTCAACGTGGAACTGGACTCGGCGGTGGCAATGACGAACGCGAACAAACCCTCAATCAACTTCTTGTTGAAATGGATGGATTTGAAGCGAATGATGGCATTATTGTTATGGCCGCAACAAACAGAAGTGACGTTCTTGACCCAGCACTCATGCGTCCAGGTCGTTTTGATAGGCAAATATATGTTAATGTTCCAGACGTAAAAGCGCGCGAAAGCATCATAAAAATTCATGCAAGAAACAAACCTGTTGACAAAAATGTCAACTTCCAGACACTCGCAAGAATAACAAGTGGGTTTACAGGGGCGGACCTTGAAAACATGATGAACGAAGCGGCAATTTTGGCAGCACGTGCAAATCGACCTGAAATTATTATGAAAGACCTAACAGAAGGCATCAACAAGGTTATTATGGGTCCTCAAAAGAAAAGCAATGTTGTTACCGAACGCGACAAAAAAATTACGGCTTATCACGAATCGGGGCACGCAATCCTCGGCAAACTTCTCGAACATTGTGACGAAGTTCAAGAGGTTTCAATCATTCCTCGTGGCATGGCTGGCGGATATACACTTTCTCGCCCAGACAATGACGACAAACATATGACATACAACAAACTTTGCGATCAAATCGCAATGTGCATGGGTGGACGTCTTGCGGAAGAAATTATTTTTGGAGACATCTCAACAGGTGCTTCAAACGACATTTCACAAGCAACCGACATCGCTCGCAAAATGGTCACTGAATGGGGCATGAGCAGACTTGGATTTATTCGTTTTGCTTCAACGAATGAAGTGTTTATTGGAAGGGATTATCAAACACAAAATAATTATAGTGAAAAATGTGCTTCTGAAATTGATGCCGAAGTATCAAGAATTCTCAAAGAGAATTATGACAGAGCAAAACTTATTCTTCTTGAACATCAAGGCATTATGGATGAAATGGCAAAACTTCTTCTTGACAAAGACACAATCTATCAGGAAGATGTTGACAAACTCATGAGCGGAACGAGTGCTGAACTCGTTGCTCGCGACATGGAAAAACGCGAGAAAAAGCAAAAACAAAGAGAAGAAAAAGCTCGCGTTGCACGCGAAGAATTGATGCGTGAAAAAGACAAGAATAATCAGCTCAAAACTCTTGATGCTCTTGTCGCCGCTGGGGTTGTTTCCAAAGAGGAAGCAGAAAAACTTCGCCAAGAGTTGCAAGCAAAGACAGAAGAAAAACCAAAAAAACTTTCTGCAAAAATAAAAGAGAAAAAAGAAGAAAAAACTGAAAAAGATAAAGAAAACGCAGGAAATTCTCAAAAAATTGACAAAGCTGAAGAAAAAACAGACAAAAAAGATACGGAGGGAGATAAATAATGAAAAAAACAATTTTAATCACTTGCATCGCTCTCATTCTTGTTCTCCTCGGTGGAATCTTGTTTTTGGCTCTCTTTCAAAAAGATTTTTCATACGGCTTCAAAACGCCAAATATGATTGAAGTTAATGGAAACACAGCAACCGCTGGAAGCACACTTAACCCAAACAAAATCTTTGAAGGTCTAACAAATCATTCCAAAAAAAGTATTATGCAAGCATCTTTTAACAAATCTCAAATTAAATATCCAAGCATAAAGAAAAATTCGTTGAGAAAATTTACTTCATCCGAAAAATATGTCGTCACACTCAGATATGGCGAAGAGCAAACTTTGACTCTTGACGGCAAAAACTATGTTGACCCAAACAATTCTGCAATCAATGAAATAAAATATAAAGAATTGAGATTTGAACTTGGCGAAACAAACAAAGACATCATGTTGAAAGTTTATGTTATGGATTTGGAAGAAACTGAAAAATATTATTATGTGATTTCACAGTTTGGCGATTATTCAAATTTGTATTCCTATCTTTCTTCAATCGAAAATTTGTAATTGCTATCAAGCATAAATTTTTAACGAATGCATATAATTATAATGACATAAAAGGCAAAATTAATAAAAGTTGTTGACACATTGATTAATTTCTGCTATTTTATAGTCATGGAATGTTCCTCTCAACCAGTGTTGGAGGGCGGTGAGGAGATCTTTATTCGGGTCTCCTCGTTTCCTATTTATTAGGAGATATATGAAAAAATTTACTACATATGAAGAACAAATTGAGTTATTGAAATCAAGAGATTTGGATATTTTAAATGAAAATAATTTATGTTCCTACCTAAAAAATTATGGATATTACAATTTAATTAATGGATACAGTTTCGTTTTTAAATATAAAAACAATAATGTTTATAGAAACAAAGTGAATGAAGAAGACATAATGAGTTTATATAAATTTGATAAAAACTTGCGGAACATAGTATACAAATACACTCTCAATATTGAGTCAAAAATCAAATCATTAATTTCATATGTATTTAGCAGAGAGCATGGAGAACATCAAGATGTTTATTTACAAAGAGAATGCTTTGATAAGGATAGAAACAAAGACGAACAAATATCAAAACTAATTAACAAGTGTCAAGAAATAATCGCGGTTGCAAGTGATAAAAATTCAAATAAATTTCGTAAATACATAATGCATTATGTCGACGAACATAAGCATGTCCCGTTTTGGGTTTTAATAAGAGCTATGACAATTGGTGAAACATCAAAGTTTTATTCTTGTATGACACTGAAAGAAAGAAGTGAGATATCCAAAGAGTTTCAACTCAATCCAAAAAAATTTGAAATTATGTTAAAAATGTTGGTGGCCTATCGAAACATCGTTGCTCACGACGAAAGAATTTTCTGTGTTCAAATACAAAATGATAGTATGCCTGTTAGTTTAAATGTCTATGAGTATATGAAAATTAAAAAAACAAAGAATGGTGTTCCAATGGTGGGAAAAAAAGATTTCCTTGCGTTGATGATAATTATGAAATATTTGTTATCCGAAATGGAGTTTGCCAATTTTTGGTTTGAGTTAAATACAGAATTATGTCTTTTGAAAGATAAATTAAAAGACAAAATCAATTACTATGGCGAAATTATTGAGATGATGGGTTTGAAAAACAGTTGGTATAAATTGCGAAGCTTTAACCCACTAATCAACTAATTGTTATGAGAAGATTTATCAACTTGTTTTGGTTTTCTTCCATCAGGTCAGACATGGTCGTTATGCCACGTGGGTTGATTGAACGGAATGTTTCTGAGCCGGAGTTGTGGACAAGTAGCGAGTAGTGCCCGCCAGACTTTCCAACATAAATGTAAATGCAATATTTGCTGTCTTGTGAAAGCGCTTCAAACTTTGACTTGTCTTCATGGAGCTGTGCATCAAACCCCTGTTTTTTAAGATAGGACAAAATGCGAGTTGGCTTTGTTCCCAAGAGCCCAAAAAATATTTGACCATTGTCCATGCTTTTGATTATTTTTGGCAGTGCAACTTTTTTGTTTTCAAGACACATAATGTTATATATTGCAACTGCACCACACCCGTTTTCTCCAATTGTGCCAAACCCGTATCGATAGTCTTTGATATTGTCTAAATGTTGGTCATAGATGATGCCAATGCCATCATTCCATTTTTTGTTGTTGATTTTGTAATTGACAATGCTTACAAAAACAGTCGTCAATTTCAAAATTGCGACAAGCGAAAACACGACGATTAATAATATTGCCACGACTTTTTTTGAGTCGACACTTTTTCGTTTCATGATTTGATTATATAAAAAAGAGTTGCCAAACGCAACTCTATTTTTGTTATACATTAAAACGAAACAACATGATGTCGCCGTCTTGAACGACATAGTCTTTGCCTTCAATTCGGACAAGTCCTTTTTCTTTTGCTTTTTGATAACTGCCAGCAGAGATTAGGTCATCAAATGAAACTGTTTCTGCTTTGATAAACCCTTTTTCAAAATCGGTGTGGATTTTTCCGGCAGCTTGAGGTGCTTTGCTCCCTTTTTTGATTGTCCATGCGCGAACTTCTTTTTCGCCCGCCGTCAAGAAACTCATGAGTCCCAAGAGATCATAGCAGGCAGTGACAAGTTTTTCGAGTCCACTTTGTTTGATGCCAAGTTCTTCTTTGAACATTTCGCGTTCTTCTGGGTCGAGAGCGATGAGTTCTTCTTCAATTTTTGCACAAAGTGAAACATAACCACAATGTTCGTCTTCGGCAATTTTTTTGACTTCTTCGACATATTTATTTTCTTTTCCGATTTCGTTTTCAGATATGTTTGCAACATAGATTATTGGTTTTGTTGTGAGAAGGAAAAAACCTTTTGCAATTTCTTGTTGCTCTTTTGTGAGAGTTACGCTTCGTGCCGGTTTTTCGTTTTCGAGTGCCTCGAGAAAAAGTTTGAGAACATCTGCTTCCATGATTGCGGTCTTGTCTCCAACCTTAACAAGTTTTGCAACTCTTTCGTATCTTTTTTGAACTGTTTCCAAATCCGCAAGAATGAGTTCAAGATTGATGTCCTTGATGTCTTCACTTGGATTTACTCTGCCACTGACATGAATGATATTTTCGTTTTCAAAACATCTTACCACATGGACGATTGCGTCAACTTCGCGAATGTGGCTGAGAAATTTGTTGCCAAGACCTTCGCCCTTGCTTGCGCCTTTAACAAGCCCCGCGATATCAACAAACTCAATGCTTGCTGGAACAACTTTTTGTGTGTTATAGAATTTTGCGAGAACATCAAGACGATTATCTGGAACATCAACAACGCCAACATTTGGCTCAATTGTGCAGAAAGGATAGTTTGCGCTTTCCGCGCCCGCTTGTGTGATTGCGTTAAACAATGTGCTTTTCCCAACATTAGGAAGTCCAATTACTCCAATTTTCATAAAATTTGCCTTTTAATAATTTTATATATATTTATTGCATAACATATCTTAATAAAAATAAAAAATAAAGGCAAGACAAAATGAGTTTTTTTTATGTTATTATTCTTGGCATTGTTCAAGGCTTAACCGAATTTTTGCCCGTGTCGTCAAGCGGTCATATGATGCTTGTGGACAAACTGTTTGGCATGAAAGAAAGTAATTTGGTTATGAGTGTCTTCATGCACGTGGCGACACTGCTCGCCGTTGTGATTGTTTTTCGCAAAGAAGTTTGGGCACTCATTCGCCACCCCTTTTGTGATGAAGCAAAAAAAATATATTTGTCTTTTATCCCAACTTGCGCGCTCGTGCTTGTGATAAAAACAATTAGTCCTGCGTGCTTCAATGGGAGTTATCTTGGCTTTTTCTTTATGCTCACTGCTGTGCTTTTGGTTGCTGCGGACTTGTTTTCCTTGCGTCAACAAAGTTTTGCACCACTAAAAAAATCCAGTGCTTTTGTTATGGGAATTGCCCAAGGTTTTGCTTGCATTCCCGGACTTAGCCGAAGCGGAACAACAATCGCAACGGGTTTGATGCTTGGCGAAAATCGTGAAGAGTGTGCACGGTTTTCTTTTCTTATGAGCATTCCAGTCATTTTGGCATCGCTTTGTTATGAACTCATTTTTGACGGCGGTGCAGTTGCGTTCAAAGACAATATTTTGCAAATTCTTGTCGGCTTTTTGGTTGCGTTTTTGGTTGGAATGCTCGCAATCAAATTTATGCTAAAAATCATCAAGAAAAGAAAATTTGTTTGGTTTTCTGTCTATCTTGTCATAATTTCAATTTTAACTTTGATCTTCTTTTGATAAAACCGCTTGCGTATTAATTTTTTATTGCGTTGATGATTTATAACCACGCTTTTGTGGAAATCGTATTGTTTTTCTTGCTAAAACGCTAAAAATAACATAAATTACTTATATGAAAATAAATCTTGTTGCACACGAAGAAAGTGTGAAAAAAATTTATGAGGAAACAAAAAGTTCGAGTGAGGGACTAAGTCAAAAAGTCGCCGAACACAGACTTGAGAAAGATGGGGCAAATGAGCTTGTTCATGCAAAAAAGACAAGCCCTGTTCTCAAGTTTTTGAAACAATTTGCCGATATTATGATTTTGATTTTGTTGGTTGCGGGGATTGTTTCGCTTTGCTTTGGGGAGTATGTTGACGGGTCAATCATTTTGTTTATTGTCATTCTCAATGCAGTGATTGGGTTTTGCCAAGAACAAAAAGCGGAAAAAGCACTCGAAAGTTTGAAAAAAATGACCGAGTCGCAAGCAAAGGTTTTGCGTGGCGGCGTAATCACAAAGGTTAACTGCAAAGATTTGGTCATTGGCGACATTGTTGTTTTGGAAGCGGGGGATATTGTTCCTGCGGACCTTCGTCTTTTTGAGGGCGCAATGCTCAAATGTGACGAATCTTCTCTCACTGGCGAAAGTGAGCCTGTGCTAAAAAATCCAGGTGCAGTTGTTTCAAAAAATTGTGCACTCGGCGACCGAATAAACATGGCATATTCTTCGTCTGTTGTTGTTTATGGCAGAGGACTTGGAATTGTTGTTGCAACTGGCATGGATACCGAAGTTGGAAAAATTGCAACCATTCTTGGCGACACAAAAACCGAAGCGACACCGCTTCAAAATTCGTTAAAATCGGTTGGAAAAATTTTGACATTTGTTGTTTTGGGTGTTGCGGTTGTCACATTTTTGCTTGAATTTTTGCGGGGTGGTCTGTCACTCTTTAATGCGTTCATGACTTCTGTTGCACTTGCTGTTGCAGCAATTCCCGAAAGCTTGCCAGCGGTTGTCACAATCATTATGGCACTCGGCGTTTCAAAACTGGCAAAGCGCCGTGCCATTGTGAAAAGATTGCACGCTGTTGAAACATTGGGGTGTTGTGAAGTTATTTGCTCTGACAAAACTGGGACGCTAACAAAAAATCAGATGACAGTCAAACGCATATCCATTGGTGTTGATGTTTTTGACGAACTTGAAGCAAACAAGCAAAAAAGTTTTGATATATTGCAAAAAATTTTTACGCTTTGCAACGATTCGCGCAAGGACGAAAAAAGATTTGTAGGCGACCCAACAGAAACGGCACTCTGTGATTTTGCATTCGGGAATGGTTTTGACAAACAAGTCCTTGATAAAGAAAATTCGAGAATTTTTGAAATACCTTTTGACTCAAAGAGAAAACTTATGTCGTGCGTTTGTGAAAAAGGCGAAACGCAAACCATGTATCTCAAAGGTGGGGTTGATGAAGTTTTGAGTGTTTGCTCACAAGCGTTGATAAACGGAAAAGTTGCTGACCTTGATGAGAATTTGAGAAACAAAATTATTGAAATCAACCAAAGTTTTTCAAACGATGCCTTGCGTGTGCTTGCGGGTGCATATAAAATTTGTCAAAACATTGACGATTTTGATGAAGAAAATTTAATTTATGTTGGACTTGAAGGAATGATTGACCCGCCTCGTGACGATGTGGCGGAAGCAGTTTCAAAATGTCAACATGCCGGAATGCGCGCGGTTATGATTACGGGCGATCACAAATCAACCGCTCTTGCAATTGCAAAGCAAGTTGGGATTGCGACAAAGTCAAGCGAAGTTCTCACGGGTTTGCAAATTGATGCGCTTGATGATGAAGAGTTTTTGAAAAAATTACAAACCGTTTGCGTGTTTGCACGTGTTAGCCCTGAAAACAAAGTTAGAATTGTTGAAGGTTTCAAAAAACTGGGCAAGGTTGTGTCGATGACAGGGGACGGTGTCAACGATGCGCCAAGTCTCAAAAAAGCAAGCATTGGTGTTGGCATGGGGATAACTGGAACTGATGTCACAAAACAAGTTGCCGACATGATTGTCACTGACGACAGTTTTTCAACAATCGTGCTTGCGGTTGAAGAAGGCAGAAAAATTTATGCCAACATTCAAAAAACAGTTAGTTTCTTATTCACGACAAATGTGTGTGAGGTTTTGGCACTTTTGATTTGTATTTTGGCATTTCCAAGTCTCACTTTCTTGACGCCAATACAAATCTTGTTCGTCAACCTTGTTAGTGACAGTTTGCCCGCCATTGCACTCGGTGTTGAGCCAGCAGAACGAGATGTTATGTCAAGACCGCCACGTGACTCCAAAAAATCGCTGTTCTCGGGTGGTGTCGGCATGAAAATTTGCATTATGGCATTTATTCAAGCGGGACTTGTTGTTGGAGCATTCTTGCTCGGAAAGTATTTGGGCGGACCACAACTTGCCACAACAATGGCATTTGTCACAATAAACCTTGTCGAAATTCTTTATATGCTTTCGGCAAGAAGCAATAATTCAATTTTCAAAACAGCACACTTCAAAAACATTTGGTTGTTCGTTGCACTGGGAGCATGCGTTGTCTTGCTTGCGATTGTGATGTTCACACCGCTCGCTGGCATTTTAGGACTTGTGACACTTGGTTGGAGAGAATGGTTGATTGTTTTTGGACTTTCGGTTTCAATAATTCCAGCAAACGAAGCATACAAATATTTTTCGGGACTAATAATCGCAAAAAAAGAAGAGAGAAAATAACCTCTCTTTTTTGTTATAAAGGTTTTTAAATTTGTGTTTTTGTGATATTCTAATAAGAGAGGTGGGTTATGGGAGATGGACGCGGCTATATTTGCAAAAAATGTGGACGGGAAACAACAAGTTTTGTTGGTGTGGGATTTGCATTTCCAATGTTGGAAGACGAATATAGACTAAAAGTCTTGAATGGTGAACTTGGAGAAGAAAGACAAAAACTTTCATCAGAATATTTGCATTTTGAAGTCAATTGCAGTGCAAAAGAATATTATTGTCCTAATTGCAAAGCTATTCGCACACAATATGTTCTTGACACAACTTTTTCAGAACCAACAAAAGAAGGGCTCAAACCAATCGTGAACGTGCCTTATGAGCATGTATGTGAAAAATGTCATACAAAACTGAAAAAGTATTGTGGGCAACAATTACTTTGCGAAAAGTGTGGTGGAGAAGTTGAGCCAAGTGGACTAATGATTCTTTGGGATTAGTTTGTTTTTCAAAAAAACTAAAAGTAAATTTTTCTTTAATATCTCTTGACAACAAAAAATTATAATGCTAACATAATCCATGCTTGCTGGTGTGGCGGAATGGCAGACGCGCACGTTTAAGGGGCGTGTGGGAGACCGTGTGGGTTCAAGTCCCACCACCAGCACCAAAAAGACCTTCGGGTCTTTTTTTGTTGGTGGGACTTTTGCACTTTGTGCAACAAATGCTTTGCATTTGGGACCCACACAGTGTGGCTGGCGCCCGTCTTTGCTTGCCCGTCAGCGGAATCAAGTTGACACTTGACTGCACGTCCCACCACCAGCACCAAATAAAAGGGATTGAGGGCAACACCTCACTCCTTTTTTTTGTAGTTCATACACACTTTTTTGCAAATTTTCGTGCAATTTTTTTTGTTAAAAAACATGATATTTTGCAACGTAAAAGAATTTTTGAAAAGCAAACATAAAACATTTCAAAGAATGTGCAAAAAAGTTTATTTTGCGAAATAATCAAGTTTTATTGTTAAATTTTTTACATATATTATATAATGATGAAAGGAGGAATTTTGTATGAAAGCATATGTTAATGCGTTTGACGGTTTTTCAAAAGTTGTAAAGTTCTTGCTTGCACTTCCAATTCTTGACATTTTGTGGGTTGTTTACAGACTTTGCAAAAGTGCAGACAACAAAAACACATTGGGCGTTGTTCTTGCAATTGTAATTTTGATTGTAGGACTTCCATTTTTGTGGCTTGTTGACATGATTACAATTCTTTTGAATGACAAAGTTTTGTGGATTGATTAGTGGAGAGTGATGTTCTTTTTCGATTGCGAAAAAGAACCCAGATCCTTAGATTGTAGTGTTCCGCCAGCCCGTCTCAGGATGACATGTGGGGAATTTGGATTTTCCCCACACCCCTTGAAACCACCCTTGGCGGAGTTGGGCGAGGGGTCAACTCGAACTACGAATAAAAAGAGGTTTTGTAAGTTTTGATACAAAACCTCTTTTCTTTTTATTCTTGTCATCGCGTTAATGAGGTTATGCTTAACTGCATGTGTCATATCGAGCAGTCGACTTCGAAGTGTCGACCATTGGCGAGATATCTCGTTTAAACCTTTTTGTGTTTACGCAGTTTGGCAATCAAGAAGAGTTAAGGCAAAGAATGCCATAACTTTTGGATATGAAAGTTAAAGAAAATAGCAAATGGTGCTGAAATATTTCAATATTTTTGATTTTATGTGCATTTTTCTGTCGAAAAATAAAAAAATGGCGTTAATTTATGTAAAACAAATTGAAATTGAAACAATTTTATTATATACTCAATTTGCAAAAAGGAAAAAAATATGGAAAACATTGAAAGAACAATCGAACAAGACAAACTTATCTCTCGTGGAGATATCATTGGTGTTGGGCTCAGTGGTGGCAAAGATTCAATGGCTTTGTTTCACTATCTTTTGGGCTTGCAAGAAAAATATGATTTTGAACTCGTCGCAATTCATGTTGACCACTCGATTCGAGAGAACAGTGGAGATGACGCGAGATTTGTTATGGATTATTGCAAAAGTTTGGGAGTGAGAGCCTATAAATTTCGTGTTGACACAAACAAACTTGCAAAAGATAAAAATTTGAGCATTGAACTTGCTGCACGTGAAGCAAGATATGGCGTGTTTGATGCTTGCATTCAAAAAGGTGTTGTCGACAAGATTGCCCTTGCTCATCACATGAGTGACCAAGCAGAAACAATCCTTATGAGAATTTTGCGTGGCACTGGAATTGGTGGAGCAAAAGGCATGGAAGAAAGTCGTGACGGAGTTTACATTCGTCCAATGCTTAACACAACACGCGAAGCAATTGATGCATATATTGACAAAAACGGGATTGAATATGTTGAAGACCAAACAAACTTTGACAACGATTATGCGAGAAATTATCTTCGCAACGAAATTATGCCAAGGCTCAAAAAGTTTTGGCCACAAGCCGTGAACTCGCTTGTATCGTTTGGCAAAATTTGCAAAGAAGATGATGAATACATAAACTCGCAAGTATATTTTGATGCTCTTATTTTTGACAAAAAAGAGGTTAAAATTCCAATTAGTTATCTTGAAATGTCTCACTCGCTTGTTGTTCGCATGGTTATGGGTGCGGCGAAAAGGATTGGCATCACAAAGGACTTTGAGCGTCGTCACGTTGACCTGATTTTGGACCTTGCAAAAAATGGTCAAAACGGGGCAAAAATCAACCTGCCAAACTCTGTTGTTGCACACAAAGAATATGATTACATAACTTTGCAAAACAAATTTGTTCCAAAACCAGAGGGAATGTGGGAACTCAAGAGTGGCGAGTTTGAAGTTTCTGGGTTTGGCACGGTATGCGTAAAGCGAGTCAAAGCAATAGACTTGCAAGAGAATGCTTTGTTCATTGATGCAAAAAAACTGCCAAAGGGTGCTTATTTTAGATTTAGAAAAGAAGGAGACGAAATAACCAAATTTGGTGGCGGAACAAAAAAACTCAAAGCGTATTTTGTTGAAAAAAAAGTTCCTTCAAGAAAAAGAGACTTCACGCCTGTCCTTGCTGTCGAGAACAAAATTTTTGCAGTTTGCGGTGTTGGTATCGCGGAAGATGTGCGAGTTGATGAAAATTCAAAAACAATTTATAAAATATGGGTGAAATAATGGAAAAAGTAAAAAAAGCAGTTATTCTTGCCGCGGGGTTCGGCACACGATTTATGCCTTATTGCAAGGCTGTTCCAAAATGCATGATGCCAATTCTTGACACTCCAACCATTGAGGTTATGTGCAATGAATGTTTGCAGGCGGGAATAAAAGACATTTTGATTGTTGTGGGTGCAAACGAAGAAGTTGTTAAAAACCACTTCAAAAAGAACATTCAACTTGAACAACGGCTTGCGGACAAACCCGAAATTTTGGAGCAAGTCAGACGAAGTGAAAGATATAATGTTTCGTTTGTGACACAAACCGAAATCAACGGCACAGCGGGCGCAACAATGCTTGCAAAAAACTTTGTTGGAGATGAGCCGTTTTTGCTGGTGTTTGCAGACGATGTCATGCGCGCTCCAAACAAAAATGTCAGCGAACAAGTGATTGATGCCTACAACAAAACGGGCAAAAGTGTGCTTGCGGTCAATGCTGTCACAATGGACGAAATTGTTCGTTATTCTTCGGTTGAATTTTCCGGTCATGACGGAAATGTTTATGATGTCACGCGCATTGTTGAAAAACCAAAACGCGAAGACGTGAAATCGTTGTTTTCAACACTTGGAAGATATGTTTTGACAAATGAAATTTTTGACAAGATTGACAAAATAACCAATGTCAGAAATGGAGAAAAATATTTGACTGATGCGTTTGATATGCTTGCAAAAGAAAATCGACTTGTCGCGTGTGATTTTGAAGGCAAACACTATGACACTGGCAATAAGTTTGCATATCTCAAAACCATTGTTGAGTTTGGTTTGAACGATGCGGAATATGGCAAAGATTTTCGTGAGTATCTCGACAATTTGATAAAAAAATAAAAACAGCACATTTTCGTGTTGTTTTTTTTCTTATTTATGATATAGTTATAAATATGAAAATATCCATAAACGCAAACCTTATGAAACTCGCCAAACTTTTCAAAAAGAATGGAGCAAAATTATATCTTGTTGGTGGTTGTGTCAGAAATGCGATGATCGGCATTCCTTCTTTTGATACGGATATTTGCAGCTCGCTTTCACCAGACGCTGTTGCCGCCTTTTTGGACGGCACAGATTTTTCATATATATTCAAGAATAAAGAACTTGGCACAATGGACATTATTTATGACGGCAATGTTTGGGAATACACGACTTTGAGAAAAGAAAACTATCCTGACAGCGGTGCGCACAAACCCCAAAGCGTTGAGTTTATCAAATCCATTGAAGTGGATTCTCAACGCCGCGATTTTTCGGTCAACTCAATTTATGTTGATATTGTGAAAGGCGAAATTATTGACCCAAATGACGGAATTCGAGACATAAAGAAAAAACAACTTCGAGCAGTTATTGACCCGAATCTTGTTTTTTTGCATGACGGACTAAGAATTTTGAGAATGATTCGTTTTTCAAGCGAACTCAATTTCAGAATTGAACCAAAAACATTTATTGGTGCGCACACACATCGCGCAAATCTCGCAGACATTTCTGGCGAGAGAAAAAGAAACGAACTTTTGGAACTTCTTTCTTGTTCGAAAAAATATCCAACACACACAAAAAAGAAAGCTTACATTCATGGACTTAACAAATATAACAAACTTGGGCTTTGGAAATATTTCAACCTTCCAATTGAAAAAGTTCGATACTCACTCGTGAAGCATGCGGGAGTTGACCAAAGATTTATGGCGCTCGTTGTCGATATTGTTTCGTCAGTTTCACCTCACGACAAATTTGCGTTTTTAACAAACTTTTTGGGCGCTGACGGATTGTGTTTTGCTTCTGACGAAGTTGAAGACATGACAAATGAAATTTGTGGCTATTTTGAAGCGCTTGAAAAAGTCAACAACAAAGATTATTTTTTCAAATATTTCAACAATTTTGCTCAAATTTATCCATTAATCAAATTAAAATCAACAAATCTTGCAAAAAAATATAACTTTTTCTATAAATATCTCATTAACAACAAAATCGCAATTCAAATCAAAGACCTTGACATCAAGGGCAGCGACATCAAGAAAAAATATCCAAACATTCCTCAAAGAAGATACTCATATATTCTCAATGAACTTTTAAGTAAGGTGTTTGACGGGGTTATCAAAAACTCAAAACAAGACCTTTTGGAAGAGGTGAGAAATTATGACTATTAGTGAAATAATTTGCTTGGTGGTTTCTGTTGTTTGTTTGATTTCGCTCATTGTTGTTATCGTTGTTTCAAAACGTCAAAAATCAAATGGCGGGGTTGACCTTTCGGGTGTTCGAGAACAATTTTATGAAATCAACAAAATTCAAATGCAAGCAATGAAACAAAACAACGACAGTTTTGTGCAATACATAACGTCCGCCTTTAATCTTCAAAACAACCAACTTGCCAACTTGCAAAAACAACTCGACAGAATTATGGAGAGCAACGAACAGCGACTCACGCGTGCAACTGATGTTTTACAACAAGGGCTTAACAAGCTACAACATGACAACGAGGCAAAGCTTGAACAAATGCGTCAAACTGTTGACGAAAAACTGAACGAGAGTCTTGAAAAACGACTTAGCGAGAGTTTCAAAATAATTTCCGAAAGACTCGAACAAGTTTATCGTGGACTGGGTGAAATGCAAACCCTTGCCCAAGGGGTTGGCGACCTCAAACGCGTTCTCACAAATGTCAAAACTCGTGGTGTTTATGGCGAAATTTCGCTAAATTCTTTGCTTGAACAAATTTTGAGCAATTCACAATTTGAAAAAAATGTTCAAATCAAACCAAACTCCCAAGAAAGAGTTGATTTTGCTGTTGTTTTGCCTGGCAAAGACGAGTCAAAAATTTACCTTCCAATTGACGCAAAATTCCCAATTGAAGATTATCAGCGCTTGGTTGATGCGGTTGACCGTGGCGACCTCGTTGAGGTTGATGCAGCGCGCAAACTTTTAGAAAAACGCGTGAAAACCGAAGCAAAGAGCATAAGCGAAAAATATATTGTGCTTCCAAAAACAACAGACTTTGCCGTTATGTATCTTGCGACAGAAGGACTGTATGCCGAAATTGTGAAGAACCCAGGACTTGTTGAAACGATCCAACGACAATACAAAATTATTGTTTGTGGACCAACGACAATAACTGCACTTCTCAACAGTTTGCAACTTGGTTTCAAAACGCTTTCAATCGAAAAAAGGTCAAGTGAAATTTGGCAATTACTCGGAGTGTTCAAACAAGATTTTGAACATTTTGCAACCCTTCTTGCAAAAACTCAAAAGAAACTTGAAGAAGCAACAGACACCATTGAAGGTGCGTCAAAGCGAACACAAATCATAGCGAAAAAATTGAGAAATGTTTCGATTGATGAGGGGGAAGAAACACCGCTCATTGACAACGAAGAAGAATAAATACATACGTGTTCTTTTTCGGTTGCGAAAAAGAACCAAAAAGCGTGGGGAGTTGCGATTCTCCCCACACCCCACGAAACGCCCCTTGGCGAAGCGTGGCATGGGGTCAACAAAAAACAAAACGCAAAAGGATTTTGTCAATTTTGGGACAAAATCTTTTTCTTTTGTCTTTTTGTTTTTTGTGTTGCATGAAACGAAAAATTTGTCAAGAGTAAATGAATTTGAGTGCGATTGCACTCAAACTCTTGACAAACCTTTCTGTTTCATGCAATAAGGCTCGCAAGAAGAGTTAAGGCAAAATCTGCCTTAACTTTAGAAAAGAAATTTATTTTGTAAATTCAAAAAAAATATATAAGAGAAAAATCTTTTGACAGTTTTGTTGCCCATGGGGGTGGGTGATCGGGAGTATGGAAAATGCTTTGATGTTTTTGTCAAAGGCTCTGCATAAATGCTTTTTAAAGACAAATAATAATTTGAGGAGTGGTTTATGCAAGAACAACAAACAACAAAAAAGAAAAGCAAAAAATCGGTGATATTTTGGATTGCATTTGCGAGCATTTTGGCGGTGGGATTATATTTTTTGTGGCAATTTTTGTCAGGTGCTTACATGTCAAATGGTTTCTATGACGGCACGACAATAAACGGCGTTGATGTGTCAAATCTCACATCAGAGCAAGCAAGCAACATCATTGCGGCAAAACTCAATGAAAAGAGAAATGAAGTTGAGATTGAACTAACTTACAAGGATAAGTCGTGGAAATTTGAAGGAAAAGATTTTGAGGTTAATCCAGACATTTTGCCAATCATTGAGAGTGCGTATCAATATGGCAGGGGCGGCAATTTTGTTGAAAAACTATCCACAGCCAAAAGAATTCAAAACCAAGGATTTAACATTGAGATTTCATATAAATATGTTTTGGCGGGACTTGATCAAAAGGTTGACGAAGTTATCGGTGAAATAAACACGCCAGCAGTTGAACCACAGGTTGTGTTTAATCCAGACAAAGAAAATATGTTTGAAATAACAGAGCCTCAAAGCGGGGTTGAGGTTGACCGAGAAAAATTATTTGAAAAAATTGACGAAGAATTTGCAAAATCTTCCAAGATTGTCGTTGAAATCCCAACAAACGAAGTCGCACCAGAAAAGACAGTTGAAGAAGTTCAAGCAAACCTTGCTCAACGTTCAAAGTTTTCAACCAGTTATAAATCTTCAATAAAGGACAGAAAATCAAACATCAAACTTGCTTTGTCAAAGTTTAATGGCATGGTTGTTGAGCCAGATCAAGAAGTTTCTTTCAATCAAACGACGGGTCCAAGAACCGCGGCGAATGGTTTTAAAAAAGCCAATGTCATTATTGATGGCGTGTTTGTTGAGGGAACAGGTGGGGGAGTTTGCCAAGCATCAACAACTCTTTATAACGCTCTTATCAAAGCCGATGTTGAAATTTTGGAAGTAAACAAGCACTCAATTCCAGCGTCATATGTTCCGCTTGCATTTGATGCAATGGTGTCAGAGGGTTATTCGGATTTGAGATTTAAAAATAACACGGGTTCGCCTTTGTATATCAAAGCCTATGGCAATGACACAGATTGCTTTGTTGAAATTTATGGAAAACCATTCGACCCAGGTGTGACCGTTCAAAGACGCGCAAACTTCATCAAAGTTATTGAACACCCAGGCGATAGAATTGTTGTTGACACAAATGGAGAATACGCCAACAAGGTTATGTTTAAGGGCGAATACTACCGCCTCAAATATCCTCGTGAAGGTTATGAGTCGGAGGCATGGCTTGATTATTACCTAAACGGAGAAAAGGTTGACAGCAAGCTTCTTCGTCACGAAATCTATAAGGCACAAGAAGGAATCGTGATTGAAGGTGCAAACGAACTTGGCGAGGGCATGACGCTTCCAGAAAATGATGTCAAACTCATTGGTGCGCAAAAACAAACTTCGACCAAAGCGGACAATGTTGAAAACAAAATTTCCTCAGATAATCCAGCCGAATATAACCCATAAAATATTTGCTTAAAATAATCAAAAAAGTTGAGGTTTCCCTCAACTTTTTTATTTTTTTCTCACATAAGTCAAAAACTCAGTGTTGCCATCTCCGCCTTTGATTGGCGACTGCATAAAGCCAAGTTTTTCAAAGTCAAACACTTGAAGTGTGAATACTGCGTTTTGAGCAATTTGCAAAGCAAGATTTTCATTTGTTATCACACCTTTGAATTTTGACATAATTCGTTTGCCACATTCAAATTGTGGTTTTATTAACCAAATTATTGGTGTTCCAGATTTTATTTTTGTGCCAATCTTTTGGAATAAATAAACACCCGAGACAAATGATACGTCGCACACAATGATATCCGCTTTGTCAAAATATTTTTGTTCAAGGTCAATTGCGTTTGTTTTTTCAAGATTAACAACACGCTTGTCAGATGTCAGGCTTTTATGGAGTTGAGAAGACCCTGTGTCAACCGCAAAAACTTTTTTTGCACCATGTTGTAATGCACAATCTGTAAATCCGCCAGTGCTTGCACCAATATCAAGAACAACCTTGCCAGAAAAATCAATCCCAAAATTTTGGATTGCACCTTCAAGTTTATATCCTGCTCGTGAAACATATTTGTCTGTTTGTTTAAGCACTTTTATTTTTGGATTTTCTTCAACCAAAAATGAAGGCTTTGTTTGAGCTTCGTCATTAACAGAAATTGCCCCTGCAAGAATTGCTTGAGTTGCTTTGCTTCTGCTTTCAAAATATTTGTTTTCTGTGAGATATACATCAAGTCTTTTTGTCATAATTTTCCTTTCCAATTTAATTTTAACATAATAAAAACAATTTTACAACATCAAAAAAATTGCAGCATATGAGATAATTGCAAAAATTTTGGAAAAATTATTGACATAAAAGATTTTGTTTGCTAATATAACAAAGCATCAAATTATGGGGGTATGGCTCAGTTGGCTAGAGCACCTGCCTTGCAAGCAGGGGGTCATCGGTTCGAATCCGATTATCTCCACCACAAAGCACAAGATATTGTGCTTTTTTTATTTACTCAACACAATTTTTTAATCAAAAAAGTGCGCTTTGGCAAAAATTTGCTCAAAAAGTTGTGTCAAAAGTTGTGTCAAAATTTGGGTATAAATCTTTATAAAGATTTAATATGTCTTTTTTTGTTATTGTTGGGTCATAAGTTGTGTAAATATCATTGGTTAAAACTATGCTTGAATGTCCCATGAAGTATTGCCTTTGTTTGTCTGGCACTCCTAGATAAAACAAATTGCTTGCGTATGTATGTCTTAGCCCGTATAATGTGCCTTTCATGTTTAGTTTGTTCATGAGGGCTCTAAAATCTTTTTGCAGCCTGTTAAGGTAGTATTTGAAGATTATGTCATTTGGTTGTGAAAGCAATTCGTTTTTTAATGTGTCTGATATTTTGACCCATCTGACCGCATTTTTTGTTTTTGTTCCTTGTATATGAATATAATCATTGTGAATATCTTGCTTTGTTATTCCGTTTAATTCGCTTGGCCTTGCTCCTGTTAGTAGCAAGGTCTTTATTATTAAGCCTGTTTTGTTCGTTGGCAAATTCTCTAAAAGAGTTTTTTGTTCTTCGAGGTTAAACCATTCTCTCTTGTTCTTTTGAATTTTGCCTTTTTCAACATAATCACATGGGTTGTCTTTTATGATTTTTAATTCTTTTGCCTTTCTGAATATTTGCTTTGCCACCATAAAAGTAAATTCTTTTATTCTCGTTGCAGGCATGTTGTTAAGAAAAGTTTGAATATCAAGTGAAGTTATGTCTTGAATGTTTTTGTTTATATTTGATAAGTGATTTTTTATGACGTTTTTATAACTCTCTTGATTCTTTGGTCCAATTTGATTTTTCTTATATGTTTCAAACCATGTGTTGGCAAAATCTAAAAGTTTGATTTTGTTTGTGTTGTGTTTTGTTTTTGGTGCAGGTTTTTGTATTGCTTGTTTTAGTCTTTCATAGCACTCTTTTTGCGTTCGTGCGTATACGATTATGGTTTTTCCGTCAATTTGTTTTCTACCAGTCCAACGACCATCGGCTCTCTTTGTCAAATTTTTCATGTCGTCTCCTTTTTTCTTTCTTGGTTTAGACTTTGAAAAATTTAACACTTTTGATTGACTTCTTGTATCGCTGTTTGTTGCTTTTTCTTGTTGAGCTGTTGTGTTTGGACTTGCGTCCATCATTCCTCGTAACATTTCAGTTGTGGCAATATTTATGTTTATTGCGAAATTGATTTGTTCTTTTGCCTCATTGAGTTGTTGATTTTGTTGATTTAGTAATTTATATAAAAATATCCAATGATTTCTTTATTCATTTGTTTTTTCTCCTTTGTTTAAGTTTCGTCAAAGTTTATTTCATTTTCTTTGATAAAGTCTTTTTTGAGTTTTCTTTGAAGTGATGCATCTATGTCTTTTGCGTCTGTTTTTTCGTTTGTGCATATTAAAGTTATTTTCATTTCTTTATATTTTTCAATTTTGAATTTTTTTGATTTTGTGTATTGAATATTGTTCTCATTATAACCCCAATGTTCTATGTAGGTATCTTTGCCTAGTCCTAAGTAGTTTGGTAGATAGAAGTCTGGTCGCAGAAATTCTTTTTCCCCTGGTCCATATGATAATTTCTTTTCGTATGCATGGGGTATGTCGTGCTCAAAAAGATAGTTATCGATTTCTCGTTCTGATTTGCTTTTTACGACATGTCCATCTTTGCAATTAAATAGTCCCTCATAACTTTCGTCTAACAGTTCTACATTTGAACATTTAGTTATTTTGAATAGTAATTCTTTGTCTTTATATTTGTGATAACACGAACCGCAGAATAATAATCCATCTGTTTGTTTTCCACATGTAATGCATTTTGATTTTGAGTTTTCATTTATAATTATAACTTGATTTTCTTGTTCTGTTTTTGTTTCACTTTCTTTTATTGTTGTGTTTGTTGAAGTTTGATTTTTTTGAAGTATGTTTAACATTTTGTCTTTTGATAATTCTTTCCAACACTTTTTACAAAAGGCATAACCATTGGTTTTTTGTCCGCATGTTAGACAGTTTTCGTAGCCCTCTTTTGGCAATTCGTCTTTGAGTTGACTGCATTTGCATTCTTCATTTACATCGTGCCATGTGTTGCATTTTTCGCATTGAATTATTTTGCCGTTTTTGAATTCTTGAGCATGTTTTTTACAAAGTCCATCTTTTCTATAATTCCCCATATATGAACTTGTTGTTTCTCCGCAAATTGGACATTTTTTTGTTTCCATTTGTTTTCCCCTTTGTTTTTTTAGTTGTTTTGAATTGCAAGCATGCCAGATATATAACTGATTGCTCGCATTGTGTTTAATTCGTTTAGCTGCAAAACAAGTTTTACAAGTTCTCTTTTGTCGTCAGGAATATATCCGATTTGATTATTCCATTGCCTATCGCAAAGATAGTCAAGTGAGACGTTGTAAAAATCTGCGAGTCTTATTAAAGTCTCAACATTTGGTTCAGTTTTCTGTAGTTCGTATTTTGAATAATTGCTTTGACTACAATTTGCAATTTTTGCGGCTTGTTCTTGGGTTAAGTTTGCCGATTCTCTTATTTTTTTAATATTCATTTAGCACCTCCGTGTAAAATGTTAACTTTTTTTAAAAAAAAATTCAAATTTTAACTAAAAAATGTTGCGGATTGGAAAAAAATGACTATAATGTTTATTGTTTAGTTAAAAATTAACTATTGAGGGGGTATTTATGAAAGGTTTTTTATATTTGGCGATTGACGATGATGAATTGGGTTTGCCTCAATGTTGCTGTGATTCTTTGAAAGAGTTGGCAAAATTTGCTGGACGCTCAGAAAGTCATATGAGGTCATGCATGTCTCGTAATGAGCGGGATGCTGAAAATAAGTGTTTTTACATAAAGGTCAAACTTATATCTGATGAAGAGGAAGAAGCGCCGGAAAAGCCTGTTAATAAATACATAGAACATGGGTATGACAATCGAGCAGATTATTTGAAGTCGCTTGCGGAAGAATATGACATTTCATATGGCGTTGTTCGTGTGATAGCAAAAGAATATGGTCCGAATGAAGATTTTGACGGACTGGTTGCGACTTTGCAAGATATGTCAAAAAATATTTAATCTTGGTCATACACGCGTGTAGGCGACGTGTTTTTATATAATCTCGTTTGTTTATTCAAGCGAGAAAAAACAATTCAACACGACTAATTAGTCGTTTGAAAATATAAATTTGAGGTGCGAAATGGCAAAAGGAAAACAAACCAAACGTAGCCCTATTGTTGCAACGAGTTATCGTAAACGACAAACTGGGCAGAAAACTAAAAAAGGAAATTGCAAGTGGGAAACAATCGGGAAAGTGACAAAAGAAACAAAGTTCACAAGTTTTTCAGATTTGAAGAAGAAAACATACGAAAATTCTAAAAAAAATAAGTCTTTGTATGTTTCTTACAAACCACATATTGTCAGTGTGACAAAGAAGTTAGATGACGGAACTAAAGTTGTGACTTACTTTAATCGTCAAAGAAACGAAAAAAAATAAACGCAAATAATGCGTTTATTTCGAAAGTATCCAATCTTGAAATTTTACTTGTTGAGGGTCTTGTGTTGGTGTTAATGAATAACCCGCTTCACTGACTGCTTTGCGTAAAATTTTGAGTTCTGGGTCATCGTTGAGTGTTTGTGCGTCAAAGAAAAGTGTGCATTGTTCTTCGTTGCCTAATGTATCCGGGATATCCTCAACGAACATTTGAGCAAAATCATTTGCGTCTAGGCGTTTTTTCATAATTATTACCTCCGAGGTTTTTATTATGTTAACACTTGAAGACAAAATAAGTCAATTAAAAGGAAATTAAATTATGGGTTTGTATGAGAAAAGACACTACATAAAGACACGCGACGGGAAATGGAAATGCACTGAATGTAGTATTGAAAAAGCCCCTCATGATGTTGGGCGTTGGAACCAAAGTTGTAAGTTGGAAGAGAAGTCTTTACTTGGCGAGAAAACATACTTGAAAAAGCAAAAGACTAAAAGTGGAATAAGTCAAAAGATTGCGAAAGCAAGCACATATTTCCCTGACAATACAAAAGTTGTTCGAACACTTATAACAACTTCGAACAAACTTCCTCAAAGATATGCTGATAAGTATAACAAAAAGTGACCTCGGTCGAGTTCGTAAAAAGTTTTTGCTAATTCCTGTGTAAATAAAATTGTGAGGTAGAAATGATTAATAACAATAAAGAATATAGAAGTTGTAAAAAATGGGTTGTTGGTTTTTATATTGTCTTTATGCTGAATTTAATTCTTGCTGGTGTTATGCTTGGCATAATGGATATTGCGGTTATTGGGGCTGTTTGGTTATTTGCTGGCGTGTTTATTTCTCTTTCTCTTGTTTCACTTGCTGTATTTTGCACTCTTTTACATGAAATGAACATTTATGTTGAATCGCAGAAAAGATATTATGTTGATACAAAATATTTGGAAACACTTGTTGAAGACTTTGGTTTTCATGACAAGTGTAAATATCTTGAGCGTGTGACGATGTATAAGTCTTGTGTTCCAATTTGTTTGAGAGTTAATTCAATAACTGGAGAAATCACGGAACATATTGACGATGTTGAGTTCCATGATGTTAAGCGTCTTGTGACCGACCTTGCAAAGTTCAATTTGTTGCATGTTGTGCAACCTGTTTTGTGAGGTGTGATATGACAAAGTTTCGAGTTGAAGTTGCAAATGGTTCAAAGTATTTCAAAGAAGACGAAGAAGATAAAGCGGTCAGATATTTTAATTCGCGTGTGATGTTGGGCTTGCCGTGTTCGCTTTGGGTTGTTCACTATACTCTTCATGGAGATTATCAGACATGTTTGCGAAAAACAATGTAGGTCCCTCAATTAAATGAGTGCGATAGATTGGCAAGTGGTTTCTCCTACGCTTGTCAATCACATGCCCGTGCTGGTGCAAAATTTGAGTTCAATTCTCAAAACGGACAAATATTAAAAATCTAAAATAACGAGGTGCATTATGAATAGTCTTGTTTGTGGAAAGTTCATGAATATCTTGTCAAATACAATAATTGGTGTGTGTGTTGGGCTTGTTGTTGCTCTTATACTCACACTTATTTTGCATTTTACATGTTTTCGCGAAAGAAATATGGCTTTGTTATATGTTGCCATGTTTTTAGTCCTTGCGTTGTGTGGCGGGTTTGTGCAATATAGGTTTTTCAAGTATGTTGAATCTGACGGCATGCCAACACCACAAGAACAAGTGCAAACAACAATTGACACAATTCAAAACAAATGGCAAAACACAAACGGATTTTTCTCTCCTGAGCAAATATCCAAGGCACAAAAAGACGATTCTGCCCCAACTGCGGACGACCAAATATTGCAATTTGAATGTTGTGATTTAGGACCTTATGTTGCTTTTGGATATAATTCTGGCGAAACATATCAAAATATTTTGTTCTATAAATCTCCAAATGGACTTATTGTTGACGGCATGATTAACATGAGTGCAACAATTGGGCACAAATATAAATTCCTAGCATATTGGTATTATAATCTTTCTTCGTTTGCGTGGCATGATATTCGACCATACGACGAATTTTTGAAAACCGCTAATGTTTGGGACGTTGTGAAATATATTTCCCTTTCTTCGCAAGACGCATCTTCGTTTTGCAATAAATATTCAGATGTTTTTGTGCACGAATGGGATAAAGCAAATGCATATGCAATGCAACAAGCCGCAATTTTAACTGGCAACAATGCTGCAACAAATTTTATCAAATTTGGCAATGTTGAGTTGATAGGTTCTGCAAACACTGGTTATACAAAAATTAATAGTTTTTATAACTATCTTTATCAACAAATTCAAGGCACGCAATATGGCTCAACAAAACTTATTGACGCAAATTCTGCCCTTTGTCTTCCAATTCCACAAAGCGAACAAGAAAAATATCCAATTCCCGAAAGCAAAAAATCTGAGTATGGCGACAAAGAGTTCTACGGCGTATATAAGTGCAATATTGCTGTTGAATTAAAACGCTTGCAATCGTCTATCACTGCGAAAACAACGACAAAAAATGAAGAGTTTTTTGAAGATTTGCATAACGACGATAGATATAAGGATAAAGTCAAAGTTGAAAAAGTTGAGTCAACTGCAACATATTCAAAACTCAACCTCACTTTTAAAGACACTGGCAATAGTGATTTAACCAACTTGAATTTGCTCACTTTACCTGTGATAATAACATTTACTAACACTGAAACAAACACAACAAAAAAGGTTGTTGTTGACTCTCTTGACAAACTCCAAAATGGCGTATCCGTTTTGCTGGATAAAGGTGTGAATGTCAAATACGAAGTTCGAGGAAACGGACTTGTGTTTGAAAATCATGACGGGACATTCAAATTGACTGACGATTCGAACGCACTTACTCTCAATTATTATTATGTGGCTAATAATGTTGTTGCGTCTTTTGGACTCAATCCGATTGGCACAATTGATATGTCACAAATTGACTTGTCGTCAAATCCTGTCAAGATAATTATTAAGAATTCAAAAAACTCATACGCATTCACATTTGACGACAATTCAAAGATTAACAACAAACAAAGTCAACTTGTGGAACTTGGCGAGTATGAATATGCGATTTTGTCTGACTCGCTTGTGTTTGCGTCAAATTCTGGGACATTGACAATAACAACAACTGATTGTGAGTTTTTGTTTAATTATGCCGTAAAAGATTCGAGTGATGTTTCATTGTGTCTTTCTGTTAAAACAAAAACACTTGATGCGGCTGTTAACAATAATTTCTCTTGCCATTTCGATGATTTAGCTTATTCAACAATCAAAGAAAAATTTAATTCGACTGCTTATAACTTATATTTGTATTTTTATGATAACGAGGGACGTCTTTGTTCGTCTTCTAAAAATGTTAATTCTTCTTGCTCTCAAGATACTTATTTTAATGTTGGGACGGAAGGGTCATTGAGTAGCGGTCAACCGCCACATACTGATGATCGTTCTGTTGATTATTTAGTGCAAATAAAGATTACTTCAAATTTTTCTGATTATGTTTTTTTGTCTGACGTTGTCACTTTAACATATCACCCATATGGATTGGCATATTCATTGAATCTTTCTTTGGCTAACAAATAAAACGAGGTCTTAAAAGGAAATTGATATGAAAAAATTTTGGATATCTTTTATTGCCCTTCTTTTGGGCGTTGCCATTGGTGTTGGCATATGGCAAGGAATAGTCCACAAAGATAAAATAAAGGTTTTTGCCGAGAGTGCATGGTCAAAGATTGAGTCAGCATTCAAGAAAGACAACAAGCAAGACGAACAAAATCCTACACCGGAAAATCCGAACGAGGAAATATCTCCTGCTTACTATGGTTTTTGGGGCAAATATGATTCCGAGGATAAGTTGACTATTTATAAGTTTTCAAAGGACGGAATAATCGATTTTGAAGGTTTTGTAAAAGACAATATTGTCTATGCAAAAGACATACCAAATGGTGCATACGCTTGCTCTGCTCAAACTGACGAGGAAAAACAAGTTATTAGTTTTGTGTGGGGCAAAAATGTTAGTCCCGAAATCGCTTTTGTTTATGACATTGAGAAAAACGAAATGAGGCTTGTAGATAATACTTTGCTTGTTCGTTTGGAAAATGTTGAAAAACACGTTTGTCAATTTGAATGGACGATAACAAAAGAGGCAACTTGTTCAGAAAGTGGTTCAAAGCACGGGATTTGTTCGATTTGCGGTGAAACTTGTGATTCTGAAATTGCTCCTGCTCATTCTTATGTTGTGGAGGAATGTGTAAAGCAAGAGGATGGGTATTATCTTGTGACTTATGTTTGTTCTAATTGTGGCGATAAAATTCAGCGTGTCGAAGCACGACCAATCGCAATTTATTACTAAACAATCGAGGTCTTAAAAGGAAGTTAATATGAAAAAATTTTGGATATCTTTTATTGCACTTCTTATGGGTGTTGTTATTGGTGTTGGCATATGGCATGGAATTGCTTACAAAGACAAATTGGAGTCATTTGCTAAAGAGTCGTGGGACAAAATTAAGTCCGTTTTCGTTAAAAAAGACAATAATCAACCAACTGAAGAACAAATCAATCTTGACGGGCTATATTACCTTGTTGTTGACGGAGATACTACTTTTGTTCAAATTAAAGATAGCAAATATGGAACTATCCATGGATATATTCAAGACTCTAAAATTTATCTTGCTAGCGATTGGGAGTCTGAAATTGAACTTGAACCTTTTCACATAACCGAAGACGACAAATATTTGCACGTTTTCGTGACTGACCAAGAAAATGGTAAAGAATATAAAATTGCTATTTATGACAAGGCAATAAAAAAACTTTATTACGATTTTTCAAACGGCAAACAATTCCCAGGTGAAAACTACGAAGACCAACTTTTGTTTGAAATGATAAAGTTTGAAAATTTTGAATTGCATGAGCATTCTTTTGATGAAATAGTTTATTCTTGTCCCCCTTCATGCAATGCTGCTGGACGAGAAATAAGAAAGTGCCTTTGCAAAAAAACTGAAATGATAGAAACAAGTCCAGCGCTGGGTCATGATTATGTTAATGGCGTTTGCTCTCGTTGTGGCGAAAGCGATCCAAACTCTGTTGAAGCGTGTGAGCATGATTGGGTTGACGGAGTTTGTTCACGTTGTGGCACTCAGTGTCAACACGTTCATGAGAATGGTCATATTTGTCCAATTTGTGGTTGCGAAGTTGAGAAAAAATTAACGTGGCGTGTTGGGAAACCTGCCACTTGCACTGAAAATGGTGTTGAATATGGAGATTGTATTTGCGGATACAATAGCGAAATGAGAGAAATTCCAGCGCTTGGTCATGACTACGTTAACGGAGTTTGCTCACGTTGTGGCGAGTCCGAAACGACTATTACCACTCCAGAAATTGCGATTAACGACAATGCGTTGATTATTTCTAATTTTGACGGAAATGGCACAGTTAATTTGTATTATCGTGAGTTAGGCACTGACGCTTGGTCTTCGTATGTTGCAGGAAATGTTAACGAGTTTGATTTAACAATCTTATTGTCAAGAGATTGGCAACCCATGGAAAGAGGCAAGACATACGAGATTTATGTAACGTTTTCTAATGGCAATCAAGTATCTTCTGATTCAAATATTGTTGAATATGCTTCAGAAAGCGACCCAAACTCTGTTTCTGAAATAACACTATCAATCAATTCATCAACAAGTGAAGATTTTTGGTTGTTGTTCGATGTTTTAAGCGTAAAAGAGTATTTGTTAAGTGAAGATTCAGGCAATACTAGTGGCTTTGTTTTTGAAGTGTTTTTGGAAAATTCAACAACTCATGAGGGCAATAAAATATTAACTCAAACGATTAGTTTGTCAGATTTTAATATTAGGTTTGGTGTTGATAAAATGTTTGCGTCTAATTTTTCTCAAGGCAATTACAATCTTTCAATCGTTATCAGTTCGTCAACAAATTTCAAAATTGACAACATTGCTCCTGTTTCATTTAATCATGACGGAAGTCACTATTTGTTGACCTTGTCGGCATAGTTCTAATTTGATTTTTAATTATTGATAAAATGACGTTGTCATTTTCTATTCTCGTGCGATGACGGAAACACGTTAAACACTATCCGTCACCAGTCCGAAAAGGACAAAAAATTTTTAAAAGGAAGGGTTTATTATGGAAAATCAAGAAAAGAAAATTTTGAAAGGATTTGAGATTGTCGAGGCGGAGTCAAGAACTGGAAATGTGTTCTATAAACTTGTCGTTAAGACACAAAAGGACAAAGAATGTGCATTGTTCTTGTCGGAAAACCAAAAAGAAGTTATCGATCTTGTCGGCGAGGCTAATTGCTGGGTTGATGTTGAAACTCGCGTGGCTGCTGAAACTAAAAAGGTTTATAACGTCATTGCGTTGCATGTTGCTGACGAAGAAGTTTTTGATTTCTTTGTAAAAGACCGTGCGTTTATTACACTTGCAAAACTCCATGCAAAAAACGCGTAATTTACTTATTTGACGAAAAAAGAAGGCAAAAATTGTCTTCTTTTCCAAGGATATTGGCACGTAATCCTTGCTGACGAGTCGATAGTGCTATTCGAAACAAGGTGTCTTTGACCTCCGGCACCTTGTCTGGTGGAAGTGACTGCCCGCCACTGATGAGATAGGTCTTTGGAGAAATCATGATAACGTTGATTGTTGGAGAACCTGGTGTTGGCAAGACAAGTTTGAATGCATGTTTAATGAGTCAAGAGATTGTTAATTCTCGACAAGATTATTTGTTGTCTTGCAGAAAAATTGATGAATTGAATTCACAAGGATATTGTTTTGAATATCCAAAAGACGGAGTTTTGACTTATGCAAATTTTAGATTTGTCAACAAGACAAGATTTAGATTTGGAGTGAATGGTAAACGTCTCAATCCGTGGCATATGGCACTTCCAAACGATGAAATACCTTTTGACACTTTCCCGCCATATTCAAAGTTTCACATCATGGAAGGTCAAGTCTATTGGAACTCTCGCCGAAGAGGATTGCGTGATTGTGTCTCAAGGTTTTTCGAAAATCATAGGCATAATCACTTTGATATATATATCGACGTTCAACGTGCTGGGTTAATTGACGCAAACATTCGAGAGATTGCTGGGAGAATTCTTGAGGTTCAAAAAAGTGTTCACAAAACGGATAAAATTGGTCGTATAAAAAAGACAAAATTTTATTGTTATGAATTTGATTCATGGTCTGAATATGAGAAATATTTGAATAATGGCAAGGATAAGAAATATACGAAACAAGTCACGTTTGAATTTTTAGGTTGTATTTTTGACTGCTATAACTCGTTTGAAAATGAGGCTGCTTTTTTTGAAAATTGCAAGTTAAGAGAGTTCTCTGATGAGTATTTTGACAATTTGCGTGAGGTTTTTCTGCAAATGCCAAAAAATTATTATGAAGGGAGAGTCACATGATAGAGCAAGATATTTTCAAATTTAATACTTTTGCGGAACTCAATGATTATTATTATGGCTTGTTTATGGCGTTATCGGACGTTGGCCCTGCACTTTCTATAAAATTTTTGAGAATCGTTGAAAAACGTATTTTAGAACGATATGAGTATGATTATAAACTTCTCAAACTTGACGTCAAATTCTCGTATAGACTTTTTAAGCGTGATAAAAAACAACTTCAAAGACGAGTAAGGCGGTCACAACGTGCTTATTACAAAGCACTCAAACAAGGTTTGCCTGTCGATGAAATCGAGTTTGAGCCGAGATATACGCTTGAAAAGAAACAAAACAATGAAGAAACAAAAGTTGAGGAATATGTTGAAAATGACAATGAATGATTCTTTAAGTCGTAATAGTAGTCGTTGTGGTATTGTGGGCAAACCGAATACGCAAACAAAGACGGGTGCTGTCCACAAAACCAGCGATTGTTGGCAAGTGCGTCAATCTAAAAGATTGTCCACTTGTCAAGGTTGTGTGGTCAAATTCAAAGATTTTGTCCACGCAACCCGTAGCAATTGCCTTGCAACGAACTTCGAGGGCTCTAGCGGAGCACACAAACACAAGGCAAGACGGCTCGTCGTTTGTGTTTGTGTGCCGCTTGCGGACACAACCGCAGTTGCTAGGTAAGTATTACCCTAGCAACTGCGATACATTGATACTAATTATCGCAATGTCTTATTAATAAAGACTTTCAAGTGAATAAAATATGTAAATTTTTTTATTTTTTTAGTTGACACTGTGATACATAAATTTTTGTTTTATTTTTTTGGAGGTTGAATGAAACAAGAAGAAAAAAAAGATCCATCGCGTCGTCGTTGGTTTGTGACAATCAACAATGAGGAAATGACCGATGACGAGTTTATGGAATATTGTAAAGATTTAGAACATGTCAAGTATTTTGCTTTTCAAAGAGAAAAAGGTCATGAAAAAGAAACTGAACATATTCATTTATTTATAATTTTTAATATTAACAAACGATTTTCGACAATGAAAACATATTTTTCTCGTGCCAGAATTGAAGCAGTAAGAGGGACCAATGCCCAAGCGAGAGATTATGCAACAAAGTCTGACACGCGTGTTTCAGGTCCGTTTGAATATGGCGAATTTGTTGAAGAACGTGGTCGTAGCGACATAAAAGATTTGTTTGATTTAATAAAGGGTGGTGCAACAAACGATGAATTAATGAATTTATGTCCAGCAAATTATTTGAGATATAAAAATACTATTGAAACGATAAGACAAGATGCAATTTATGAAAAAATGATAACTCAGGGGGTTAGAGGTGTGGAAGTTGTCTATGTTTATGGTCCGCCAGGGACTGGAAAAACTTCAAGTATTTATAAAAAATACAAAACGACTGAATTTTATCGTGTGACTGATTACAAAAAAGGTCCTTTTGATAGGTATGCAGGCGAAGAGATAATTGTTTTTGACGAATATGCTTCTCAACTACCTTTTGATTTGTTTTTGAATTGCCTTGACTCTTATGTTGTGCAACTTCCTTGTCGTTTTTCGAATAAAGTTTCTTGTTGGAAAAAAGTGTATGTAATTTCAAATATGCCGTGGCAAAAATTATATCCACAAATACATGACGAAGAGCCAGAAAGATTTAAGGCTCTTGAAAGAAGATTGAATGTCGTCTTGTATTTCTCCAAAGAGGGAGTCCAAGTTATAAGTCAAAAAATCAACGGCACACAACTTGATTTGGTTGAAAAGCCAATGAATAATATGCCGTTTTAGAAGGGGTGCAAAATGAGAAAAATTGGTTCATTTATTTCTGCGATCATAACAATAATAATTGCTGTGCTTGTTGGTTATTTGTGTTATCAACTCAACTTGTCGAATGCTGGTATAGAAGGTGTTCAAAAGTTGTCGTTGATAGTCACTTTGCCGATTGCAATTATATTTTATGTTTTGCTTTTTGGTCTGATTGCAAGTAGCGTTATAACTTCGTTCATGGCAATTTTTAGTGATGTCAAAGCAATAAAGATTATTTCAATATTTTTGCTTGCATTGTCACTTGCAGAACTTGGCGGAGCAATATATATGCTTGTGCAGTTTATACATTTGATTTAAGAGGTGGAAGATGAGGAAAATTTTACGAAAGAATGAATTTAGAATGGATAATAATCCAAAGCATTTTGGAGTGAAAAAACAGCCACATCCCGCATATATAACTGCAAGATATGGTCATATGTATAAAGCCAATTCAATAACTCATTCAAGAAAAACATCTGACGGGAAATTGACTTATGATGTTTTTGAAAATCCTGACAAATTAAGTAAGGATAAAAATCGAAAAACAAGAATAAGTCCACCCTATTGGCAAAAAGATAATTTATTTGATAAAGATGTTTTGCCAAATTTTAGATTTTCGTATAAAACTCGAAAACAAATAAAAAGGTATAACAAAAAATTTAAGCAATAAAAAAAATCAACCCGTGTGGCGTCACCGCCTAATAAATTGCCCCGTGGGCTCGGTTGATTTTCAAATATAATATCATATTTGAAAGTTTTAGTCAAGTGTCGAATTGAAAATAATTTTTTGGGAGGAATAAATATGAAAAAAGAACGATATGAGCGATTTGGCAAATATAAAATTAAAGAAAATGGCGAAAATGTAAATTGTAGATTATTTGATACTTATGAAACTTGTATTATTTTAAACCGGCAAGACAAAGAGATTGAAGAGTTGAAAGAAAAATACAACAAACTTTATGAATGTTATAAAAAACAAAGTCAAAAAGACTTGAAAACTATTTATAAATATGTCAATGAAAACCAACAACTCAAACAATCACAAAACCAAAAGACGATTGAAGAGTTGGAAAAGTTAAAGTTAAGTATTTTAGATTTTAGTAATGGGTATTGGCATTATTTCAACAAAACGGGAGATGCATATATAACATCAGAGGATTTGGAAAGCTGTTTAAAAGAATTTATAGACAACCAAATAAAATAATTGGAGAGGAAAATGAAAGATAAACATGAAAGTGAAGTTTTGAATAAGTTGCTCAATAAGCGTGTTCGCATTGAATTTAAGGACGGAAAGATTAAGATTGGTGTTTTGAGACAGCATAAGTTTGGTTTTGGATATTTTCTTGAAATTCCAGAAGGCACGTTGTCATTTGTAAAATCTCACGTTAAAAAGATTGGAGAGGCATGAATATGATATGTGAAAATTGTCATTGCAACGTCAGTAAACTTGTTGCCGTTTCATATCATGGCAAATTGTTTCGTGTTTGCGTTGGTTGTCGTCGAGCAATTATTAAAGAACAAACATATATAAATGATTTACATTATATTTAATATATATA
>ERZ1034844.163-NODE-163-length-37895-cov-9.445296_pt1 | contig 37895 bp, 45 predicted proteins | sample MGYA00520594_ERZ1034844 | MGnify/ENA primary metagenome ERZ1034844 (study PRJEB33766, sample SAMN09781733) | gut metagenome | biome: gut microbiome | host: Homo sapiens | place: Madagascar | study: EMG produced TPA metagenomics assembly of the PRJNA485056 data set... | reverse complement strand
GAAGAAGGGTAAGAAATTCAACGATCTCTTCGGATTCGATGACGATGAAGAAGATGACGATAAAAAGAAAAAGAAGAAAGACGGCCAGCCGATCAATCACAAGAAAGATTTTGACGCTGAACTGGCTCTACTTCGTTCTATGCAAGTCGATCAGAGTAAGTTCGTTGATTCCCTTCAAAAGAAATACGACCAGCTGGAAAACAGCAAGAGTAGTTCTCGTGGTATTGGTAAATTTACTACCGATCTGATCAATAGTATCACAACCGCACGTTCTACGAATCTTCAGATTTTGAATGCAATGATCTCTACTAAGAAGAACATCGCTGATATGAATTTCAAGGAGCGCAAAGAGTTTGGTAGTTCCAATACTTCCGAGAATGCGAGCCTTGTCAACTATGCATCTACTTATCTGAAGACGATGATGGATGCTGGTCGTAGCAACATCGCAAATCCTAACGATAATAATTCCCAAGGTTTTGATTCAGCTGATGACGATGATGATCTGTTTGAAGGAATCAATGATAGCCTTGGCGAAGAAAACCGTAGCGATGAGACTTTGTCATATCTGAAATATGAGAATCGTGGTGTAAAGATCAATGTCATTTGGCATGATGATCTAAGCGACGATGACCCTGATAAGTATGAATTCCAGGCAGTCGATAAAGACGGGGTTGAACTTGATGATTATCCCCTTCCTGAGCATACGAGAATGAGTATTAACCGCTCTACTTCCATTGCTACAGACCTTTACGGCAACAAGTACCGGTTAATAGTGGTTTAAAAACATACAGATAATACCTGTATATTTCCCGTATTTAAAACAAAATCTCTTAAGAAAGGGTGATAATCTACATGCCGAAGATTGTTAAATCGGGCATTGTATACTCGTCTGGCTCGACAATGCCTGCGGCTAACATCCCGTATACCCCGCCTACTGGTAGCGGATCTTCTGCTACTACGGCTAAAGCGGCACTTGATGAAGCACTCAATGGCATTAAGGATTTGAAGTCTAGTGTTGGTACTGTAACGTCTACTGCAAATACCAATAAAACGAATATCACGAATCTGACTAATCGTGTTGGTACTGCTGAGACAAGCATCACTGACCTTCAGACTAAAGTAACTAGTCTGAACACGACGTCATCTTTAACCGTTACAGCCATTAGTGATAGTTATACCAGCGCCAAGAATATTACTGCTACTAAGGTTGGCCACGTGATCATTGTCCGTGGTAGTCTGACTATTAAAACCGCTATCCCGAAGGGTAGATCTTTTAATATTTGCAGCCTTCCCACGGCAACCGCAACTGCCGCAACTAGTGGTAATACCGCTGACGCATTTGCTCGAAGCACCACAACTCTGGTTTGTTCTACTGAAGCAACTGATACAGTTACTCTGGCTCCGACTACAGTTGCAGTGCTTCTCCCCTGTGCTGTTACACTTACAAATGCTACGATTGCATTCTCTAATGCAACCGATGCTATCCCTGCAGGCAGTACTATCACCTTTACGATGGTGTATGTTGCCAAGTAATGAGGAGGTGAATTAAGTTGATTAAGCGTAATAATGAAATCGTTGCTACCGCTGAGCAGAACATCACTATTACTCAGGCTAACTACGACAAGCTGACTAACGCGGAAAAGAATAACGCCCTTAAGACTTATTTCATTTCCGACGGTGGTGTTTCCGCTCAGTCTATGTCCTCTGCTGCTGCTATCATGGCAGTTCAGGACGGTGGTGTTTCTACTCTGGAAACTACTGGTGATAGTGATGAGGTAACTATGGATGATACCTCATCTGGTGCGATGGACGAAGCGCTCTCTGATCCGGAACTGCTGTCTCTGCGTGTTTCCGAATTTATCGGTTATGCTCCGATGCTCGATCAGTATACTAATACTGGTGATGGTACCATTATGGGTGCTATTGCTGATCTGTATACTCGTCTCGGTGTTGAGCCTGCAAATACCGATATCGATGAGAGCGAATACGAAGGTCTCACGATCTATGACTACATCAATCTGATCGGTGATCCTACTGTACTAGAAAAGTACAATATGCCGAATATCACTGCAGCGCTTGCTGATATGTATCAGCGCATGCTCAATGCTGAAGCGGCTGCAAAGCAGAAGGAAGCTGATGCTGCTGCTGCTGAGGAAGCTGCTAAGCTTGCTGAAGAGGCTGCAAAGCAGAAGGAAGCTGCTGCTGAGGAAGCGAGGGCTAAGGCTGTTGAAGCTGAGAATAACGCTGCTGAGGCAATCAAGTCTGCTGCGGAAGCATCTATCAAGCAGACCGAATACGTTCAGGCTGCTCAGGCTGCTGCCGAGGAAGCTAAGAATGCTGCTCAGAAGGCTGCTGATGACGCCGCTGTCGCTGCTAAGGAAGCCGCTGAAAAAGCTTCTGCTGATGAAGAGGCTAAGCATATCGCTGCTGCTAAGGATGCAGCTGCTCGTGCTGAAGCTGCCGCAAGTAATGCAGAAGCATCTGCAAGTTCCGCTGCTTCTATTCTGGAAAGCATGAAGACTGTGGAAACTCCCACTGAGAAGACTGAGACTCCGTCTGAGTCTGATAATAGTGAGAAAGTTCCTGCAGAGTCTACTACTGAAGAGTCCGCAAGTGATACTAAGAATACCACTGAGGATACTTCTTCTGAAGAGGATTCTTCCACTGAGAAGTAATCCTATAAATACAGCTGTATTTATACGATCGAATTCTTTAAAAATCCCTATGGATTTCTTTTACGAGATCCATAGGGATTTTTCATTGTCTAAGAAAGAATAATCCAGACTACTGTAGTTTAATTGAATACTACATGTAGTCTGGATTATTTGGATGAAGAATGTGACGTTGAAATGAAAAAGAAAAAAGACATGAGGAACCAAAATCGATGTCAACGAAAAAAAGAAGCAGAAAGGAATTTGTGGATGAATACATGGATTATTCATCCTACCAAAGTGTTTATTTATATATTATAAATATAGAATAAATTGAATGGAGGTATTCAATCATGAAACAGTTTATCCAAAGTATCAAAAACGCATTCACAAGATTCAGACTCCAGTATTCCAAGTATGACGATGGCCTTTATCTTTTCTTCGGAAAGGATAGATACAATCGCCCTGAAGACAATCAAGTCTTCATTACATCCAGCATTGATCAGAATATCATACTGAAGATGAAAGCTCCTGATGGAAACTATAACGCTGTCCAGATGAAGTTCGTAAGAGAGCATGATACGATCAATTTCATTTTCCCTGTTACTGAGGAATATGTCATCTATATTCCGAAGGCAAATCGTATCACGAAGCTTACACTTGATGATAGCATGGTGACGAATCCTCTGAGTGACTTTGCTCGTATGACTTCTCTTCATCTTCTGTCTATTATGGATACAGAAGTTCATGGCCATATCAATGAACTCAAGAAACTTCCCTTCCTCAGCATTCTTTGCCTTAGCTCAAAATACATCAAAGGTATTGATAAAGATACTTTCAACAATTGGCGCAATATCAAACTTCATGAGATTGATTAACGAAGGGACTGAGGATAATGAATCGTGTACCATACCGCAGACCGGTAAAGGATGAGGATGATTTCATTTTCTGGGCAATATCAGATCGTACGATTCGTAGTTCAAAAAATATGTATCCATACATCATTCTCCAATATAAAGTTCCTATGAGTTGGAGTCCACATGAAAGAGAACGCGATCACGATTTTGAAATCGCAATGCGCCACGACATTATCGGTGACAAGAGATTACATTGTCCTTCTTTAAGGATTGCGTATAGCTCAAACTGTGAACTCACAACAAACAATGGTGAACGTGATAAACCTATGACAAGGCTTACACGAAAGCTATTACGGCCGAATCGTGTAACGAATTTCAAAATTAATCTGAGAGGTGAAGGACCGGTAGTTTATGTTGGGTTCTTCGGAGAAGGCGTCAAGTATATTGACTATCTTTCTCTACTGAATCGCATTTATGTCAAGTCCAAATACATCAAAGAATGTGAACGACTTGAGAATCTGATTCTCAGCCCTAATTGCTTCATCGATGATTTAGACTTTGATGATATCCCTAGGACGATTCAATTCCTGAAGTTTGATAGCGACATGTATCGTGCAAAAGATGCAAACGTTGAGAAACTCGTATTGAAAGAAAAACTGCGCTCTCTATATCTGGTGGGATATGGATACACAGGTAAAGTGAAAACCCTGCTCGGAATGAGTAACCTTAAGAATGCAAATATCATAGCTCCGAATATCACAGATATTGGCGAACTCAAAAAAGAAGACTTTCCGACTGCTACCTTGTTTGACGCTGGTCCGTCCTGGGTAAGCATTATGAAAGCCTAAAGAAAAGACAGTGGAAGTCAAACGATTTCCACTGTCTTTATTTTTTTTAGATTTTTGCGATTGCTTTCCAAGTGATAGGACCACAAATGCCATCATCCGTCAGACCATGAGCCTTCTGGAAGTTCTTCACAGCGTTCACAGTACCCTTACCGTAGATACCATCTTCGGTAATATGCAGACAGGACTGAAGCATAATAGTTGCAGTCTTATTAGTCTCACCCTTAGAAGTAGGACCAATAGTCGGCATGAAAGTACTCAGATAGTTGTAAGTTGCGCCTCTACGGCACAACCACTTACATGCAGAAGGACGAGTGTCAACATGCACAACCTGTTCAGAAGATTTACGGTGATACATGCCAATACCACGGAAACCAATTTCTTTAGCAGCCATACCGAGTTGAACACAAGTAAGACCTTCAACCCAAATATCAGCAGCCATGCCACGAGTATGCATACCTTTACCAGAGCCGCCAACAGCCTTATCATGATTCTGCGTACGATAGCCAGAGTTGATATTGATCGGCTTACCGACCTTAGCACGAAGCTGTTCAAGACGCTGAATCAATTCATCGTCAACAAGCACAGTTTTACTCACGCCATTATCCTTACATGCAAACTCATGCAGCATGAAATTTGCAGAAAGTTTCACATCAGGCGTACGAGGATACGTCTTAACGGTACCCATATCTCATTACTCCTTTCGTTTCATTAGATTATCTATGTGTTACCAGCCAATAGGGCAGCTCAACACATCTATAATACTCTGCACATTATAGTTGCCCAACTATAAGTGTGCGGTTTATTGAATCTTTTGTAAGCGAGGTATCGGAACAATGGGCTTATTCAACATGGATTCCGGTGAATTAGCCAAAGTTCTCGGACAGGCTTTGATCTATCTGATTGCTAGTGGTACACTCATCGAAATCTCACCTATTAAGTTCAACCCAATTACAATGATTCTCAAATGGATGGGCGATAAGATGAATTCCGGTATCAAAGCTGAACTTGATATCGTTAAGAAAGCTCAGGAAGAACAACGTAAAGATTTTCAAGACTATAAAGTCTGTCAGTATCGATATGAAATCTTCCAATTTGAGAATGAGATTCGAGACAATAATGATCATCATACTGAAGAGCAGTATAATCATATTCTCGAGCAGTGCAAGAAGTACGAGGCTTACTGTAAGGATAATAATATCCCGAACGGTAAAGCTGAGATGGCCATCAAGCACATCCGTGATGTATGTTACGATCATCTTAAAGATGATTCATTTGAGAAGTAATTGTGACACACTAACCAAGAGTAACGTGAATCCTTATATGAAGAATAACTGTGGGCCTTGTCTTGCAAAGATGAAAAAGAACACCATTTAGTATTCGGGTTGATGCTAGATGGTGTTCTTCTATTGTCAAGAAAACAAACGTTTAGAACTCTTTATAAGGAGGCCTATATATGAGCTACTTTGATAATCAAAAATCAATTCGTGTGTATCATACACACATTGAAGTTTCTCCTTATAAGAAAGGAGAAGTTTTTAGTATCGAGAAAAATTTCAGTACTTGGAATAATATCGCTCATCGATATGATTCTGGAGTATATGTGATTGGCGACGATACTTTATATTTACCGAGAGGCATGAACATCATGAATCTGGAGACTATCTTCAATACGAAAGCCACCATGATTTATGATCATGATCCTTATAAAACTTTTAGTGATGTTAAAATGACAGTAGAGCCAAGAGATGACTTACAACGAGATTGCATTGACTTCTTAACTGCTAGAGGAAAATATGCAGGAGTCGCTGGGTACAGTCAACAGGCTCTTGTCTTACAGACTGGGTTTGGTAAGACATATTGCATGGTAAATGCAATTATGTCTATGAGAGTAAAAGCTCTCATCGTTACTACTCAGGATAAAATCAAGTATCAATGGATTAAAACCTTTAAGGAAAAAACAACGATTCCTGAAGATAGACTAATTGATATCAAAGGTTCTAACATGATGGAAGCTATTGTGGATGGTGAGCATGATGAAGGATATGTGTACTTCATCAACCATCAGACACTGCTTTCTTTTTTGAAGGCTTATGGATCTGATGAATTCCATGAGTTCTTTAGATCACTTCGCATCGGAGTAAAAGTATACGATGAAGCACATTTGTGTTTTCGTAATGCACTATTTACTGATTACTTCAGTGACACTGTAAGGACTTATTATCTGACTGCTAACTTTACTCGTAGCAACGATAAAGAAGCGTATCTGTATAATAAGTGCTTTGCGTCTGTCTACAAGTATCGTGTAAAGAGTGAACTTGCAGAAACTTCAAGTGCTGCTAGTAGAAAACACATTCTGTATTATCCTACCACGTTTCGTTCTAATCCTCCTGCTTCTTGGCAGAAGAAATGTGACACATATAAAGGATTTAGTGGTATGATCTTTGCCGATTGGGCATTTAAATATGACCCAAATGAAACTTTGCTTCATGCTATCCTTGATCGATTTGAAGAAGCAAAAAAGCATAAGGGCAAGATTCTTATCACAGTTCCTAAGATCGATGATATCGGAATCGTATACGATGCTTTGAAGAAAGATCCTAGCATTTTGGATGGTAGAACCATTGGCACAATTCATTCTAAAAACAAAAAAGAAGATAATGAAAGTGCTAAAAAGGACGTGGATGTTATAGTTTCTACGATCCGGAGTTGTGGTACTGGTGTTGACATTAACGGATTACGTTCCATTATCAATGCCGAACCATTCTCCTCTCAGATTACTGCAAATCAGTTGTCTGGTAGATTGCGTGAATTTAGTCCGACAGATGATACTTACTTCTACGATTTGATTGATATTGGTTTCGAACCATGTAAAACTCAGTTAACTCGTAAGCTTGGTATTCTGCGGTCTAAATGCAAAGCAGTCTATCCTGAGAACTTCGTTCTTTAAACAAAAAAGAAGGGAGCCATAGTATTACACCATGGCTCCCTTCCTTTTACAACTTAAGTATTACAGTTCCGGCATCACATTCAAAGTGATGGGATTGCCGTCCGGATCAGTGGTATCAATCTCCAGAGCATTGTCACCCTGAATGATCTCCATCAGATCCATCTTATCGGACTGATCGGCTTCCTCCAGATAATTCCGGAAGCAGCTGATGACGTTGAAGTCGATAGCATAGTCCGTCTCCATCTCAACACGGAAAGGATGCTCACAAGTGCATTCTTCGTGGATATCATACACACGGAGAGTTGCATTCATTCCAGTCAGGCACGCGTCATCACGATTAGCATCGGATGTAACCTCGTAGGTATCAGGGCCATCGACGAAAGAAGTTACGGGATAGAGTCCACTGTCAATGTTTCGCTTATTCATTTCTTCGTACTTCATTTTCTTTTCCTCCTTATTCTTTTACAGCCAGTTCAGGATTGATTTCAACGACGTACTTGCCATACTTATCGTCGATCTCTTCCTGATTAAACTGTTCCAGGTCGATGTCGTTCTCATCAGGATCGAGTATGCCCTTCATATCAACTGTGAAAATTGCATATTCCTTGTTCTTAATCGCCCGCATGATAAGTATGGCAATAGGCGTATCGGAACCGAGGATGTTCTGAAGGATCGAGAATGCACCTTCATACATGTCTTCAGGATGATCCGTGAAATCAACCTTCACAGTCCCGAGATACACGGTATCATAATCAACCAGGGTAAACGAATCCTGGCTATGAGGGCTGAGACTTGCATCTTTAGCGAGTCCGTTGTACCAGTAATTCTCGCAGATGAGATATGCACGATTGAAGCGCTTGGACAAAACGAATGCTTGGATGTTAGACGAGTAGCAGTTCATAATGGTTCTCCTTTCAAATATTACTGGATGGGGTTAACGTAGACAATGACATTGCGGCTCATCACCTGAGCTTCAGGACTCATCCGGTACTGCTCGATGACAAAGCTGTTGTCACGGCCAAAACAAAGGAACGTGATGAAGTTCCGTGCAGCCATTTCGTTGTTAGCGATATAGCTGAACACCGGAGCATCATTGAGGCCGCAGAGGCTCTGACTCATACCATCTGCATAGCGGACAGAGATACTGAACTTGCGACGCTGCATCTTGCCAGCGCTGTCCTTATAGACCATCTGGTAAGTTTGATTAATGAGATCACGATAGTCACGATCGGTAGGAATCAGAATGAAGTAATCCCGATCCTCAATGGTAATGATACGGCCAACGCCCTCAGAATATTCGAACATATTTTTTCTCCTTGTATCTCTTAAAAGATTTTACGTACGTATCGAACGCTCTTTGCTTCATTTGCATTCGGTGGAATTCTAAGACTTCCTGTAAAGTCTGAGTTCTCAATCAGATATGTCAGGTTATTCAGATAGCCCATGATCTTTGTCATAAAGTATCCGATGTTACTCTGAGTCTTATGAGTACCGGTAATAATGAACTCCACATCAAAACTTCTCATTGGATTCGTCTTCTGTTCGGTTTTTGTACTCGCTTCAAGATCTACTTTGTCTCCTGTCACTCGATACTTTACTGTGCATGATATATTTTTCCCGTAAGTATTTGATATCGAGATAAACTGAAATCCAGTAAGATATTGATGAGTGCCTGCTTTGAATGAACCGAAGCCAAGTTCGTACGCAATCGGCATTTTACTTATCGACCACCTTTTCTACAGCGATCCGTCCTTCAAGACTTTGAAGTACATAACCCTTGAATTCAATTGGCACATTGCCTCCGGTTGACATCAGAATGCGAAGGACGTTAAGAGGATTGATGAAGATCTGATCCATCAGGGTGTTCACATTTGGACGGATCATATTTTCACCGAACCAGTTGATTTTCAGTTTGAACTTCGATGTAACTTTATCGCCAATGTCAAAGCTGTATTTAACTTCCGTAGTACAGGCTGTGAAATCTTCATTGAACGTCAAGGGATTGATATAGATCTTATCTCCATTCGGGAAAAGATCGTATACTTCATACCGATCAATACCAACGAGATTGGAACCCATATAAACGGAAAGCTTCATACTCAGATTGCTCCTTTCAAACTGAAAACTGCGGTAGTGACAGCATCGTCTTCATGCATACGAATTGTGCATCTCTTACCGAGAGTGCTCTCTTCATCGATCGCATAAAGAAGACCAACGCCATCGAATTCCTGCATGATCTTGTATAAGATGTCATCCAGATCATAATCAGAAATCGAAGGCCCAAACGTGTACATTGCTAATTCGAGTTTCTTTTCGGCGTCACCATGTACTTCTACTTCAACCTCACCATGGCGGCAGATAGGATTCAGCTGAGTATCCTCAATCTGATTTACAGTGAGATTGTAGATTCTTGAGCCATTCTGAGCAATGATCGTATTGCCCTTTTTGACAGCCTTGATACCATTATCAAACAACATTTTCTTTATCTCCTTTCACAAGTTTCATGAATATAAGGTAATTCCTTATCATTCATCAAGAGTATAATATATCATTATAATTCAAGCTTATTTATTGACGAAAGACATTAGCATAAATCAGATATAACTCTATATGAAATGGAGGTAAAGAAATCGTGTTTATTTACGAATCCGGCTCAGATAATGAGTTTGGCGATATGATAGATCCGATGTATTATGCGGAAGCATCAAATACCACCACGTATAATATTCGTGATGGTCTGTATCCGAAGATTGATGCTGTCCTAAGTACGGATACTGGAAAAAAGAAATTCAATAATATCATCGGTGGATATGTCAGTAGAAATAATAATAAGCTGATGACTGCTGGCCCTCAGTATTTGATTCCTTTCACATATGCTGATAAGGATGAATACTTCAAGCTGTTTAACATCACAGATGCTGAAGTAAATCAGATCATTGATAAGACCACCAAAGAAGTCAATGACAAAGCAAACTGGAGACTTTTCAAAGCCAATCCTATCTTTTTCGTATTCTATTGCTGTATTCGTTATGCTACGATTAAGAAAGATTCAAAGCTTTTGAATAGTGCTCTGATTGCTATGGCACTTTCTATCTATCCTTCGATGTTCTCAAAGTATTTCCGCAAGAAAGATCCTTATACCGGTAAGTCGGTAGTTTACGAACCGAATCCTCAAGTTATGCAGTATACGATTGATAACTTGAGCAATCGATTTATTGTGAAGAAGTCTAACCATATCTTTGGTACTCTGACTTATTCCATTCAGTCTTCTTGGAAATTCCACGAAAAGGATTTCCATAATGGCGGTGACCAGGATGTTATTCGTTTTATTCAGCGTATTCGTAATGACCAGAATAGTCTTCTGAAAAAGATTGCTAATGCATATCTTACAAATCAAAGAAAGAATCTTTCTGTTGTTACACAGATTGATGCTTATGACGATAGTATCAATGTGGATAATATCAATAATACGAATAAGGTTGAAACTCTCAGTAACAAGATCGTTCTTGCTATGCTGACGAATGGTGTTGATATCCGTATTTGTGATGCTGCTTCTCAGGTAACCCAGATTTCAAAGCTGGATCTTAGAAACTATATCACTCTGATCGTAAATGAAAAAGAAACTGATGCAATGAAGTCTTTCATTGAAAGTATTCTCTTCATGTACCTTTATACAGAGAATCATGAACCTGATCAGATCAGATCGAAAGAGTTTATTGGATATGCATTAGCTGTATTCAAGAAAACTAACTCTAAAGATCCGAATGTTATGAATATCAAGAAGAATCTTGATAAGTGGGCTACTAATACTGGTATTTACAGAAAGTTTAGTAGAGCAGCAACTCGTGTTGATTACACGAAAGCAATCTACTTATATTTCATCATTTCCATTCAGCAGTATTGCTAATACAAAAAAGAAGGAATCCGCGAATGAAACGGATTCCTTCTTTTTGCTCAGACACAGCTGAGCCTATTAAAGTCAATAGAATATGCTACGAACATGGAAGAATTGTGGCAGCCATAAGGAACAAGAAGATTCTCTCCCATAGCACTATCGAAATAGTAGAGGAATTCATAGGCATCCTTCATTGGAGATGCGAGGATAGCTTTTCTGAACTCCTGATAAGTGCCCTGGCAGACTTCTGCGGCATAAGGCATACTTCGTCCGTCGTCATCATCCAAGAACCATCCGAAGAGAAGCTTGATATCATTGCGAATCTCAAGGTTATCATCAACAACCTTCAAGCAGACATCAGCAGATTGGCTACCGTTAATATTTAAGCAAGGACAGATACAAGCTTCATCATGCCATGCTTCCATAGCAGTATTGTCAACTTTACCGTTCTTATCCTGCATATATTTCATTATGGATTCGAGATCTTCGTCAGAATCATCAAAGTTTAGCTCACTGAATATGACATAGTCTTTTCCATACTTATGCTGAATATTTGCAACGTATTCCTTGTATTCCTCTTCACGCTGCTGGAGATATTCCGGTGTTTCATTAAACATAATCAACTAAACCTCGTAACATTAATTTTGTTGCAATAACGGTCTGTATATTTTTTGCACTCACCAATCCTTAACGTACTGAATTCTTTAAAATAAACTTGCAAGATGGTGTTGATTGCTTCATTTAAAATATTGAAATCTGCAAGTTCCATCGTAAAGAGAAGGAGGATGGTATGATCTTTATACATACATGTGTAAAGAGAATGAATGCGAGATGCTTTCTTTTTGCTACAATACATATTATGCGTCCATGTCAGTCCATCCGGTGCTGCGTATTCATCAATTACGTTACCATCATCATCGGTTGTACCACATGATATTGGATAGAGGAACGCGCTTTCTACAGGACGGCCATATGCAAAATGATCGATCATATATCTGGCAATAGGATCATAGTCCATTTTGTGCGAAATTACAGTCATAAAAATCTCCTTACTATCGCTTACTTCACAGATATAATATATAAACAAAAATGAGATTACGAATTACCTATAAGATATAGTAATTCGTAATCTCATTAATTATTTAAGCTTACTTGCCGGAATCTACGTCGAGACCGGCATCAGATTTTGTGTCGGTATCCTTTTCACCAGAATCAGTATTACCGGCGCCAGGATCAGTAGGCTTTGTTTGAGCCTTAGCAGCTACTTCAGGCAGACCGATCTTAATTGCCCAACCGATATAAGTCTTACCATTGACTTCTGCAACAGCGCCGCCAATTGCATAGGTAACGTCCTCAGACAGAGAAGTTGCATTATCATGATTCTCCTCTGCAACAGACTTGCTCTTTGTATAAGCAAGAGATTCCAGAGTATCTTCTGTCAGCTCATATGCAGGACCAGAGTTAGCCTCAGTATCAAGATCAGTCACGATTGTGTAAGTAATGATGGAGCACGCATCAGCATGTTCGCCATTCTCAACCGCTGCACTCCAAGTGGAGAGCTTCACAATCTCATCCTCTTCCAGAGGAGCTACGTTATTCAGATTCAGATTACCGCTAGCATCAATCTTATTCAGAGCAGTCGTTACCATAGCAGCAAGCTCTGCATTATTGGTAAAACCAGCATCACTGATACCAGTATCGATCTTCTGAGCTGCACGCTCAGTCAGAGGAGGAATTACCTCAGCAACTTCAGGCAGATCAATCGTGATAGCCCAGCCGATATAAACCTTGCCGCTCACTTCTGCAACTGCACCGGCAAATGTAATGTCAGCATCATCGGAAATTGACATTGCAGATTCTGTCTGCTCATCGATAAAGGACTTAGTCTTATCGTAAGGCAGAGTAGAAACTGTATCCTCAACGACTTCGTATGCGTGACCAACGTTCGTATCGAGATCCAGGTCATCGGTCAGAGTATAGATTGTGATGGAACAAAAGTCAGCATGCTCCTTATTCTCAACAGCAGTCATCCACTTACCAAGCTTTTCCTGCTCAATACTTTCAAGAGGCTCGACCACATTCATATTGATCTTGCCATCCTTGACAGTATTCAGATACTTGGTAATCTTAGCAGCCAGTTCTTCGTCATTCTTCTTACCAGAATCAAAGAATGCCTGAGTAAGATTTACCTTAGAACGATCAATCAGAGGATCCTTCTTGGTCTTAGCAACATGAGGCAGAGAAACCCTTGCAATCCAGCCAACGTAGATCTTACCGTTAACTTCAACGACGCTACCGCCGAGTTCGAAGGTAGCATCCTTGCTGTAGTTCTCAAGCTCGATCTTAATCAGATTAGAAATGGTCTTCGTACGAGTTCCACAAATGGTGTTGACATTGGATTTAGTAACCTGATAAGTCATACCAGCATCAATCAAAGTATTGATAGACTGAGTAAGACGGTAATCGTAATAAGTAATTGCATCAGTCTCTTCACCATCAGCAACAGACTTACGCCAATTGATCAGCTTACTGGCCTCATCTCTATAGTTCGGAGTAATGAGCTTGTAGTTCAGTGTACCAGTATCGTACACGATTGCAAGATCATTTGCTGCCATAGTAGCAAGTTCGGAACTATTGGAAATACCAGCATTTACAAAGCCGGTAGCCAGGGCTTCCTTAGCGAGAGTAAGCAGAGGCTTCGTAGGAGTGGAAGGATCAGTAGTAGTATCATCCTTCTTACTCGGTTTTTGTGTGTTCCAGAGCTCTTCATTATCGTACGGCTCACGAGATTTAATGCACATGAAAATACGCACATTATTATCGATATCGTAATAATTCTTTACGATATCATATACCTCGTTTTTGTAGATAACGAAAGACTGCATGGCCGACGTACCAGTCTTATCGGAAACGCCAATTTCCCAAGAATCAGGGAAATCAACAAGCTCGCCACGCATCTTATTGATAGCGACGAGACCATTGCCCCACTCGTTATTCAGCGGGTCAAGCAACAGCAGTTTCATAGGAATTGCCATAGTGAATATCTCCTTTCATGGTTATTCAATTAGAAACTTAATCAATTGTGTTTCAGGTTTAATATAACCTTAATGAAATCCATAAATTGGTTAATACGTTTCATGATGATGGATTGACGATTCTTACGCAACTTATTAGGACTATCGCTCGTCATCATCATCATGTACATGATATATTCAAAGTAGCAAACGTATGCGCCAATAGTGATTTGAGCGAGAGTTAAAAACCCATTCTGCTCTTCCATAAGCAGCCACCATCCTTATTATTTTATTTTGATTATTCTAGTGTGCTAAAGAAGACAAAAAATAAGAGTCATTCCGAATGGAAGGATGACTCTTATTTTTAAGGCTTACTTAGCCTTGTGCTTCTTGGATTTCTTCTTACCCTTCTTAGAAGGGATATCTAAGATGCAACGCTTCTTGGACTTGCGGGCTTCCTTCGGCAGGATATTAGCTGCCATCTCGATCATAGTTGCGAAGTTCATTATTCTCAGTTCCTCTCTTTCTTTTACAAGCTCCGAATCTCACGGAGCATATTGTAGTACCGAGGATCCCGGGTAGACAGCGCCAGCTCTCCCAGAACAACCTCGAGATCGTTCTTCTTTCCGTGTGCATAGTAGAGACCGCGCTTGGTATCACCATAAAGCTCAATCTCTTCGCGATGCATCGGATTGGTACGGTAGCAGAACCGGCCTCCTTCCTCAATGCGAGCAAGGCAACTCACATTATGAGGCATGACGGTCGGTACTTCGGAACCATCATGAACCCAATCCACAATGGTTCCGACATTAAACAAACGAATGCTTGTCATATATCACATTTCCTCCTTCTTCGGCTTATCCTTGCAGCGAACCTGCTCATGGATATAAGCTACAGCGCCACTCCTGTAGTGACGATAATGGGCACGGACAACGTACTGGTACTTCATGGGCCCATGCTCAGCACGTTCGCGGTTGATGTTGTGATAAACCGAAGTCTTCTTGGTCTCATCAACAACGATATCATCATTAGCATGAGAAGTATAAGAACTCTTCTTGCTATAGACAATATGGCTCTCAACCGTCTTGGTTGTTGCCGGCTTCCGCTTCATCACGCTATAGAGCATAACCGCAATGAAGTCAGTGATCTCCGAAGTGATGATGTTCACAACATCCATCCGACTCATGCCAGCCTTCATGTTAGGCTTGATGCAGCAATTGTAAGTAAACTTATTGCTCCGAGTGCCATAGTAGATGCCATGAAGCGTAGTGTCCTTACCAAGCTGCATCCAGACGACAGAGTTCCAACAGCCAAGGGACTCCTTAAGTTTATCGTCAAATAAGTACAGCTCAATGATAACCGTATTGGTTTTATCATCAATCGTAAACTTGACGATAGTATCCTTGTAGGAATACCGTAGAAGGCCGTGCTTAATCTTGGACTTCTTAGCGATGTCAACGATCATCGGCCCAAGAGAAGCATGCTGAGCATCGGATGTGGTAAGCTCAGCGAGCTTATCCAACATACCGTCGAACCAGCAGTCAATGCAATCCATCGTCTCTTGGTTCTTGATAATGATGCTACGAAGAAGCACCATATCTTGCCCGGTTAATGAATTCTTGCCAAATCTTTTTTCAGCCATTGTTTCTTCACTCTCCTTTTATAATCATGGCTTATACATTTGCGATATAATCTTTTGGCTTACGCGGTTTACCAACGCAATTCAGATGCTCATTGATCCAAATCACTTTACCGCTCTTGTAGTGGCGCCAATGACCACGAGTTGTAAACTCGAACTGACGAGGACCAACCTTCCTCGGAATCTTAACAACAGGAAGTTGCTTATCTTTGTCGAGGCTGATAGTATACACATTTCGAACTAACGGAATTCTGTTACGACCTTTCTTGGATTTCTTCGAGCTCTTCATACTCTGATCTGCACTCAAAACACTTTTGCTCTCAATAATATAATTTTCTTTATTAATGAGAGTAAGATACTCGGCCGCCAAAATAGCATATGCAACAGGAAGGGCGGCATTAGCATGACTATCTCCATAAGAGCTTTTTACATCTTCAACAGATTTCTTGTCCTCTTTAGCCATACGGGCAAATGCATCCTCAAGTATTTTGTCATTAAACGGATTCATGATTGTATAAACCGCATAGCTATTGTCGATTTCATTGTCAGCAAACTCGAGACAGCAACATACACGACAAACATCATCTTCACATTTTCTGATTCTCCGAAGTCCGTTCGTAAGAAGATCAATAGTGAAATGAGTACTTATTTTTTCTTCACCATTGCCGACAGGAATTGGTTTCTCAAAGAACGAAAAGACATATTCCATTTCGATATCGTTATCGCTGTAATCAGGATCAGGCTTGATAAATCGAAATACACCAGTCTTGATGGGAATATGATCCATCTGCTTATAGATGTTAATTAAAGGGATTAAATTCTCAGGATCATCAATAAACATTCCGGACAACCTGTCAAAGTCTTTTCTGTCTTTAACGAGAATTCTGTCGAGTTTTTCAACTCCTTCTAAAAAGACTTTCTTATTATTAATTTCAGCCATTGTTTCTTCACGCTCCTTTACAACTTATATACGGCTTACTCTACATTTATAATATATAATTAAAATTCACGACATTACGGACAAAAAAGAAAGAGTAGCTAGAAGCCAATCACTACTCTTTCTTTGACTTGAGCTTAGCTCATGATGGGATACAGATATATGTACCCACGATCATTTACAAAGCTGATCAAGTTTCTACCTAATCCTTTTCTGATGAGGGTGTGAGCCTCTTCAGGAGTAACAGGGTAGTATCTACCGAGAACTAAGTCTCTAGTAGAATCATAGGTAAAATGAAATGCAGAAAAATTATGCATAGATATCAATCCTTTCTAAAATAAATTTAGTAAGATCATGGTATCTTTCATAAGCTTTCCCCTTGTGGCTTCATGAATATAATATATCATTATATTCAAATCTGATTGGCTGTAAATAGACTAGGCTGCTTAATCCATCCTGAAAACAGAATGGTAAGCAGCCTAGTCTATTATTTATCAATATGAAGAAAGGAGACACACTACGTATGGCTATGACTCCTCAAAAACGTAAAAAGATGGAAGATCTCATCTATAAGACGTTTAATGCTCTTGATAAAACCGGAGCTAATACAAAGCATTACAAAACCATCTTTGGAACTATGACTGACGCTCAGTTCGATAAGTTCTTCAAAGAGTTTTTTGCGGATCCAAATAAGTATCTGATCATGACCGTCTGTGATTATCAGATCGATTTGAAGATGGAAGACATTAATGATGCAGCTAAGGTTCTTAATATTCCGCTGTTTGAACGAGTTGCATTTCCTCATTATACGATGGATAAGAATAATATCATCGTATCGAAGGAAGCAGTGCCTGTTGGATACTGCCACGTGAAACGTACACAACAGACAGTTGCAAAGAAGAATGGTCTTTCTACTACAGCGGATGCTCGTTCTTCTCTGACTGGTCAGGTCACCGGTGCTGATAAGAACGGTCGTGAATCTGATATCGAGAACTACATGATGATCAGTCTGAATATGAAGGATACATTGAAAGAACTCAATGGTCCTCGTGCAGATGACATGCATATGAAACAGCAGATGTATACTGCAATTAACACCAAGGGATATGTCTCACTTGATGATATGGAATCCAATCCTGAGAATAAAACCACCCTTAGTACGGTTGATGTGTACCTGCTTGGTATGGGCCTGAATTCTGATCTGATCACTCGTGGTCTGATGACCAATAAGACCTTGAAGGAGGATGCATAAAATGCCGTATCCTGCTAGAAAGATTACTGATGCTGAGAAGAAAGAACTCCTCGAGCTAAAGCCTGAAGATCTTACTTTCACAAAGCTTGTGTCTATTTTTGGTGACACAACCGATTCCAATAACGCTTTCAATGGCGTTAAGAAATCTCGATTCAATACGTGGGATGAAATGACACTGATGCCTGGTGAATATTTCGTCAAGGAAAAGACTGTCACTACAGTTGGTCGTTTCATCTTCAATAAATATCTAATCGAACGGTTTGGATTCCAAAATGTAACGGGCTACATCAATGAACCTGTTACACAAGGCAAATACGATTCACTTGAAAGTACTTTGAGTAAAGCGATCATTGAAGACAAGATCTCTATTGGAACTTTCTATGATTATATCGATTATCGAGATACTCTTGGTATGCAGTTGAACTCTGTCATTACAACTTCCTTTAGTCCGAAAACAGTTGCGCTTCCTCCTGAAATCAGAAAGAAGCGCGATGAACTTTTTGCAAAAAATAAAGAAGCTCTTGATAATGGCGACATTATCACCTCAGACAAAATTGAAAAAGAGCTGGTCTCCGATGTCAAGAAAGAACTCGGAGATGATCCTGGCATGGACCTGTATAACTCTGGTGCTCGTGGTAACTTTGGTAACTACAAGAATATGATGTTGTACAAAGGCGCTACCATGAATAATATTACTGGCGAATATGAAATCGTCCGGTCTTCGTTCATGGATGGTATCTCTAAACAGGATATTCCGTCTTTCGGTACTTCGGTTGTTTCTGGTTCTTACCCGAAAGCAGTTGGTACTGCAGTTTCTGGTTATCTGACGAAACAGCTTCTGGCAGCAATGCAGAGTGAGGTTCTTGATGAAAAGGGTAGTGATTGTGGTACAAAGAAAACGATTGCATATATCATGACTCCTAAAGATGTAAAAGAGTTTGAGTATCGCTACATCGTCGTCAATGGAAAGAATGTCTGCCTCACACCCGATATCATCAAGGATTATGTCGGTAAAGTAATTCAACTTCGATCTCCGATGTATTGCATTGGTAAGCAGATCTGTAATATGTGTGCCGGCGATCTAAACTACCGACTAGATAATAAATACATCGGACTTGGATGTCCGATTATTTCTGGTAAACTTCTAAAGATGGGTATGAAGAAATTCCATACTTCAAATATTAAGATGAGCCAGATCAATCCTGACGATATCTTAATCTAAATATTCTTACTGGAAAGAGAGGTGATATAGTTTGGATTCAAAAAGACTTCATGAATATGATTTAACCAATGACGAAAGGCATGATCTTATTTATGGTCATCCCCAGCATTATATTCAGGCGCAGACTTCTGCTGCTCATACATTCGGTAATGTAACTGCTTTCGTTCAAAATTGGTTAATCAACCTATTCCCTCAAGATTTCTTTAAGACAATTCACGTCAATAGTAAAATTGCTCACGCACAAATGCGGAGTACTCCGAAAGAGTTCTTAAAGAAACAACCTCCGATGTTTGTAATTCGTCCCAGAATTGACTGGGATGATGACAATAGATTCTTAAGAGGAACTCCTCTGATTGAACGCCAGGGAGATCTCTACATGATGAATGGTATGACAAGCTTACAGGACTTTATTTTCGATCGTAATTCGAGAGCCTGTATTAAGTACCAGATGAATCGTAGCGTAATTAACTTCGATGTCATCCTGATCTTCAATACCATGATTCAGCAGATCAACTGGGCTAACTACTTCAAGAATATGGTACGATATGAGATTCCGTTTAATCTCCAGACATGTCTTGAAAGTTTCATTCCGAGAGATCTTCTTGCAGAGTATTCCAAACTCATCAAAGTTCCTATGGAAGATGAGAATGGAAGTAATGCAAAATTCCTTCATCATCTGAATTCTACTTCAACTTTGCCTATCACTTATAAACTGAAAGGTTCTACTGGTAATGATGAATACTATCGGTATTATCCCGTTAATATTGATAGCATTATTACAAACTTCTCAGCAGATGAAGGTGAGAAAGCAGGTCAGATTGGCGACCTCTACAAGATCAATTTCAGTATGAGATGCGAATTCTATACGACTGGTTTCTACTATCTTTTCTGTGATGATATTAAGAAGAATAGTATCATTACTTGTGATGATAGCGGTAGCACGATTATTCCCATCTTCACTGATGTCTTGACTGAAGATGATACAAATCTTCCTCTTGGCTGGAGTCTGTATGCTTCTCCGTCTTGTAGACTGGAGAAACCTGATGATGAAGTCGATCTATCCAGTCTATTCAATGACAGCTTGAAGAAAACCCTTAATTGGCATTTCGAACGTGGAATGACTACACAAGATTTCTTCAAGATGAGAGTGAGAAAACAAGGTCGTCTTATGGTACCTGATAAGGATTACTCATTCGACTTCAATACGCTTACTCTTAAATTCAATAATCAAAATCCGTATTATACTTACAAGATCATTCTTCTTGTCAATGTGGATTACATCAATAATCTTATCAAAGACATTTATGGTCTTAAGTAAATTGACGGCTGAAGACGTACTACGTAATATCCATTCATTACGTAGTACGTCTTCTTTATATATAAACCGCCCAATTGAAAAATTGGCAGCGGAGTACAGATAGAATTTGTAAGCCTTGAGATCAAAATCTCTGTACGAAGATGCTCTTTTACGCTGTGCGGTCTATATACTGATGTATATGACACATAACCAAGAGCGCCGCAAAGTAGTTGTCCACTATTTATCAAAGGAGGTATAGAACATGAAAGATACGTTTCATATCAGAGGATATTCAACATGCGCATTTCAACCATTTCTCTCTTTTCAAAACCATGTATAAGCTAAACAAATTCGATCTGACATAAGAACATTCTTCATTAGACTCAAATCGAGTTACTAACATGTTATCCTCCCTGAAACTATTCTATAGCATTTTACCCTAGAGAGGAATGGTGTAACTATGAAAATTACCTACCTGAAACTCACAAACTTCGTAAATATCGTAACCGCTTTCAAAACAGAAACCATTGAAATTGATTTCACTGAAGCGAAGAACGACGTAATTCTTCTCACAGGTCCAAATGGATCTGGTAAAACGAGTATCTTAAGTTGCTTACATCCGTTTGCTACAAATGGTAATCTGGATGTCCGTGATAGCAATCCTTTGATCGTTGCCAAAAAAGATGGATACAAAGAAATCCATATTGAGAATGGTAACGATCTTTATATCATTCAGCACTTCTATACACATAAATCTCCTGAGGGTCATACCGTAAAGAGCTATATCCAGAAGAATGGAGAAGAGCTGAATGATAACGGTAACGTTACTTCCTTCAAAGAAATAGTCCAGAAAGAACTTGGAATCGAAATGGACTATATGAAACTTACCCGCCTAGGTAGTAACGTTACCAACTTCATTGATATGAAGAAGACAGATAGAAAGAATTTCACTGGTAAGATTATCAGTGAAGCAGATATCTATCTGATGTATTATAAGAAAATTATGGCGGATCGTCATAAAGTTCAAGTAACCATTACGCATACAACGGATATGATTACGAGACTTCATATTGACGACATCGATTCCTTAAAGAGTGCTCAAGAATCTATCAAGAATCAAATTTCCGAACTTGATGATAGTATTGAGAAAGCTCAGCAAGAGCTTGGTGCCTATCAGCACCAGCTGAGTGAATATGGAAGCGTACCTGAACTCCATATGCAAGCTATGAAAAAGAAAGATGAGCTTGATCACATCAAGAAAGTTCTTGCTAAGGTATCCAATAAGTCTATGAACTTAGACCAGCTTAAAGCCGATCTGGAACATAGTAAAATTGAGCTTATCAAAGCAAAATCTGACCTTGAGAATGCTAAGAGTTCTCGTACCACTCTAATCAATCAACTGGATGGAATCGTAAGTGATATTGATGGTGTTGCTAGAGAAATTGATCGAATCGACAATGACCAGAATATCAAAGATATGGAAAGTGTCATTGAATCTCTGAGAGAACGAATCCAAAAGCGTTCGAAAGATTCTAATCTAGCTGGATATATTTCACCTTGCTCTAAAGCGCAATTAGAAGAATTCATTAAAGCTATGGATAGTGCAATGGACATTCTGATGACTACTTATGAGCTTGGTAAAGGCCCAGTTGATAAAGCCATCTCGTTCATTAAAACTGGAACGAGCGCTGATGAATACGCCAAGAAGAATTCTGAGAAGATTCGAAAGAATCGTATGCAGGCTCTTTGTGAGCAAGTGTATGCTGATATCTCTAAAGGGATTGGTGTTATCAATCCTGGGTGCAAAGATCCAGAGGATTGTCCAGTATGCCACTTCTATCGTATTCTGTATGACTATGCAACTCAAAGTCCTGATAAAGTTGTTGAAGATGAGACCTTCGTTGCTTATACGAGGATGGCTTCAGCCAATATTCGTAAAATACTGAATGTCATCAAGAACTACAGTGAGCTTTATGATGAAGGAAGCATTATGCCAGATGTCATCAAAAAGCATTTTACTCTGGGAGCTGTTTTAGATAGAATCGCGAATCAGCAATGGATCTATGACAAAAATCTTCTCTATGGAGAACTGAGTCTGATTACTGAGTATGAACTCCAGCAAGCAGATTTGGAAGAACTCCGTAGACAGAAAGATATCTATAAAAAGTATAAAGAGGCTAATAGCAACGGTGAATACTTCCATAATAAAATGGATGAACTCCAAGCACAGAAGACTGATGTTTCTTGTAAGCTTGGAGAAGCCAGAGCATTCGTTAAATCTTTGGAAGAAAAGATTTCAGATCTCACTTCTTATATTGCAGATACTGAAGATATCATTTCTGCTATGGAAGAAAAAGATGATATTGAAAATGACTGGCTTACTATTGCTAGTAAAGAAGCCATGGCAATGGACTTGTCTGGTAAAGTAAAGCATGCTAGTGAAAGAGTATCTACTCTCCAATATGCTCGCGGTAAACTTGATAAAGACCGGCAGAATAATGAGTATCGAATCAAGTCATATAAGGATTTGACAAAAGAACTCAAGAAGCAAAACGAAACCTTCATGGATTTGGATTATCTCAGTAAAGCTCTTTCTAGTAAAGAAGGAATTCCTCTTATCTTTATTCAGGCTTATCTAAAGGATATTAAAGATATTGCGAATAACCTTCTGGATGTAGTCTATGGTGGAGATCTCCGTCTTGCTGAGTTTGAAATCAGTGCAGATGAATTTGGTATTCCCTATATCACAAAAGGAGCTAAAGTAAAAGATGTAATTTATGCTAGCCAAGGTGAACGTAGTTTCATCTCACTTGCATTGTCTTTTGCTTTAACTTGCAGAAGTCTTTCCAGTTATAATATCATGCTTCTGGATGAGATTGATTCTACTCTAGATACAACGAATCGTGAGAAGTTCTTACGAGTACTTGAAATGCAAATCGAAATGATTCATGCTGAGCAAGTATTTGTAATCTCTCACAACGACATGTTTAATGCATATCCTGTAGACATCGTAGATACAAAAGGAAGAAAAAATAAGAATGCTGAGTTAGCATCTTATATCCAGATTACAAAATCCTGATAATAACCACTCTAGTATACGATAAATATACTAGAGTGGTTATTTTTAATAGAGGATTTCTTCTTCATCATTATCAATGATATCTTCTTTCTCTTCTTTAACACCAAAGAAGAAGAATTTGATGAAGTAGTATACATATGCAACGTAGTATACGACATCTTCAATCAAGTGACAGATTAATCTCAATGGTATCATCTCCTTATTAAAAAGATGGTTAATGAAGACTAGGGTGAAAAACGTAAAACACCTAGTCTTCATTAACCGTAGTCGATATTAGAGAATATCTACACATGAAAAATCGAGCATGGATTTATATTCTAAAGCTGTTATAAAATTCTGAAAACGGAGGAATCAGTAATTCTATCGGAAACAGAAAGGTTGTGGTTTTTGAACTTGAAAAACGATGATGACATAACCATGCTCGATTACCATAACGTAAGTGTGAGAATACAAAAAAAGAAGGGCGCCAGATATATTTTCTGGCGCCCTTCTTATCAATTAATTAGCAGACTCTTCGTATGCCTTCTGAACTGCGTCGTCAATAGCGATCATCTGCTCAGGAGTAACTCCTCCGTCTTCACTGATAGACTCCTGATAACGACGACCATAGATCGCCTGAGAAGTAGAATCGCATAGGTCATCGGGATCGTAAGAAACGCCTGCCTCAGCTTTAGCTTGAGAATCATAATCTTCAGCAGTGGGCTCACATACTTCCATAGCGGTCTTCACCATCTTCTCATAGAGGGTAGCTTTATCGTCGCACTTCTTATAGCAAGTGCTCAGCTTATCCTCTGGAGGCTTCTTATCGGCCATCTTATTGAGATCGGTGATTTTGAAATTATCAGCAAGCTTATCCGTTTGCTGTTCAGGGATTCTACATGCGGCGTCTTTGAACATACGGATCTCCATCTGTGTATAGAATATTCTGAGAACTTCCTCCAGAGTATCTACACTGTTGCACGCACGCATGTATCTGAACATAACCTCTTCATCTGCAATTGAATGTGCATGATAGTTACCAGTAATCACTGCTCTGTAGTCGATGCCATTCTTATTGCAGTAATCCTTGAGCTTGTATTCTGCAAAGACCTGGTCTTTGCACCGTGTCTGAAAGAGACCAAGGATGCACTTACGGATTTTCTTTTCTTTCATAATAGTTTCCTCCTTAATCGCTTAATAGCGAATCTTATTCGTCGGGTTCTGTGCCATTTCCCAAAACCTTCACGAGGTTTATAATGTTCTAATCTAGGACTTCGGAAACGATCTAAATCATCTTTTGTGAAATAAAATAAAATTTCCTGTTTCTTTATCGGCAATTTCAGTTTTTCGCGCTCGCTCTGAAGTTTTTCCATGCTAGATTTCTCATGTGACATAATAAAACACCTCCTTGCATATATTCTACCGGTAGAATATATAATTAAAAAGGAAGCTTTATTACCAAAGCTTCCTCTTTCTTATAGGCCGTACCGGTCTTTCATGCGCTGATGCTGTCTTGCAACTTTGATTGCAAGAATCTTTTCAACATCTTTGCTCTTTACACCACAGCCGATCATCAGCATATAAGCTGCATTGTTCATGTCCTCAATACAAGGAATAATCTTATGCTTGATGTAATCATCCATATCTGTGATTTCGTTTTTCTTTCTCAGGTACTTGGTAACCAACTGATGAGATTCACACAGAAGTCTCAGAGCTTTCATAGAGGCTCTCTTCTTCTTACATGTATCTATCTTACCAATATCCTTGTTTTTCACATGGAAGATTTCCTGAATAATCATGGAACAGAGTTTGACATCGGCAATCTCTTCTGCCGTATGTACATAACTCCCATCTCCATCGATATTTTCAGCGATGACTTCGATAAGCTCACACATCTCTTCCAGGCATATGATCAGATACGTTTCCTCACCGATTGCACTAATCGTTTTACGAATCGCATCCAATGCATTCTTTCTCGTAAAAGCGGGAATGCGCTTATCTTTCATTCCCGCTTTAATGGCTGCTTCATTCATTGGCAACACCTCTTTCATAAATCAGGAATTGTACTTGTAGTATGAGCCGGAGTATTACTAGAGGGTGGCTCAACTGGCTTTTCTTCATTCACCGGTTTTCTGGTTGGGAATGTTGGAGTAATCGTAACGGTTGGTTGATCAAATTCATCCTTCGGAGCCGATTGATACATCGACAGAAGTTGCATTGCCATACTATCCATATCGAGATTACTCATCATATTACAAAACCCATCCAGTTCTGTGAACGTCATTGTACAGCTTGTATCAGGACTATTGATCATAAAGAACGCTCCTTCGCAAGCTGTCTCACCAACTTCTGGGTCTGTATAGACAACCATCGGCATTAGCCGAATTGTGTTATTATTTTGAAGCTTGACTTCTTCTACGAAACTTTTCTGATCCTCAAGCCTCAGCTTTCCTTTCTCGTCGTAGTAGAAAAGACCAACGTTTTCTGTGTAGTAAGAGACGAATCTTTTAAGCATTGCTGTGAAGATATGCTTATACATCCGATTTATGTTTACACGTAAAGACGGATTCCTAGCATCATCGCCCTTATCTCTCGTACTGGAAATGTCGATCGTAATAAACGGGTGCGGAGAAACCCGAAAGTACTCCGCACCCGCATACAAACTACGATCGACGACTTTAATCTTAGGACCTTTCTTAATAGCAAGATCCTTTGGTTCTTCCACTATGACAGAAAGCCTAACCTTTATGTTTTCGGTCACTTTTCCATAGTCATAGGTTAAGGTAACCATGTTTACTCCTTCGGCATAATAGTTACGTTCATATCGATGTCAGTATCGGTAGCATACCGACTGCTGACCGTATCACGAGCGAGCTGATCCACTTCGTTGCGGATCACTTCATCAAAATTATTAATGATGCTATTATACCGACGCTCGAGAATCGGATCAATCCGATCACCGAGCTCATCGTGCATCTGTGTAAGAAGCCGATAGATTTCAGATTTCTTAGCGTCGATCATACTTTAATCCTCCTTAGGATTTGGATTCAGCGGATTCAGAATCAGTTGATTCCTTATCATCATTGTCGTTACCCTGAGTCATATCCTCAGTATTTTCGACAACGATCTCATATTTCTCACGAGAGGTTCCGCTGACCGTAAAGGAACCACGGTTGAATTCCGACAGCTTATTCAGTAGTGCGTAATATTCCTCCTTGGTATCACAATCGATCTTGATATACTCGTAATGCTCTTCAGCCATCACGTGTTCCAGATCTTTTGCGTACTCAAAGCGGAACGCATCTGTCTCATTGGATTCATCGAAATAGAATCCTTTGATCTTACCGAACGGAGTCAGAACGCCAGACGTACCAGGGTCAGAGTTACCGCAAACAAGCAGATCGATATTACCGAGGAAGCTCGGATGAGAACCACGATAACGGATCGAGATGTTGTTGGAATTCTTACCACCCATGGAATGGGGACCCTTGATGGTGTACTTGAACTTGCTAAAGAAGTCCATGTCGTTCATGTTGTCGTTAAACCGGAGAATGCCAGAAGAGTGCATCTTCTGAATCAGAATCTCTCCGGTGAATCGGAACATGTTGGTGAAATTATCCATGGTTGCTTTATTGCCAAGGGTAATCACCGAATTCAGTCTGGAGGAGAAGTCCAGAGTCAGCAGAGATGCGATGTATTCGTTGCAACGCAGTCTCTTATTATCCAGACTCATATTATCCTTCAGACGAAGCGTACCAAAATTCTGCATCATCCAACGCAGAACTGCATAGATGTCGTTCTTCTCGTAATCATCCAGTTTCAGAATCTTACGAGTGGTGACATCCATCAGACGGTTAAAGAAGACCAGAATATCTTCGCCCTTCTCAACCGTGTTGTTGTTAGACAGAGCTTTGATCCAAACATACTTGTCGTGGAAATCCTTAATCGTAGTACGACTATTGCTGATGGTGAGAAGACCACCAACGATAGACTGCACATACGGATACTTCATGAACATCTCGCGGTTCACTTCCACATAGCAGTGATTGGAAATCTGGAAATAGATATAATGCTCAGGATTGGAATCAGAGAGATCCTTCTTGAGCTTGATGACGTTATCAACTTCCAGATAGCTCATTGCCCAATCCCATCCATTTGCCAAATAGAACAGCAGGATAGGAATTTCTTTACGGAACACAAAAACGTTGTAGACAGGAATGTTATATTCGATACCGGATACATCCTTACCAGTAGTTTCACTGCGTTCCATCTCATCGGCCTTAATACCATTACGCTTCACACAGATAGGCATCAAAGACTTCAGAGTAACTGCATTATTCGAAGTATACGTAGACTTATCAACCAGCTGGTAAATCATGTAGTACTTCTTACCACGGATATAGAAGAAACCATCGTCATCCTGAATAGGAATCAGCATCTGCTTAACGATTCTCTTCTGATGGATTTTCGGTTCATCCGGATTCTTTGCATCCGTTTCTTTCACGGTAATCTGAATCGTGACTGTCAGACAGCCGCAACGATCGTCGTTGATGAACTTGTAATCGAAACGATCCTTCTTGCGCTTCTTTTTCTCACGCTTAAAGATGTGGTTATTGATATCGATCGTGGCTTCGTTATCATTCCACTTAAAGCCAAGAATCTGAATATTCTTGACGATTTCAAGGCTACGCCAGACATCCTTGATGTACTCAACGAGAGGAAGATCAGCTTCCTTATTCATCAGGGGTACATTCAATTCCTTTTCAAAGTCTGACGTATACTCACCGATATACTTGAGCATACTTCTGTCCTCCTTGAAAAAATAATGGGCTCACATGAATCATTGTAAAATCATCATGTGAGCCCACCGTATTACCGTTATGGGTCGATGGGTTTAATTAACCCTCATTGCTACCAGTTGCCAGCTTGTCGTTCTTGAACTTCAGCTTCATGCTGATGCTCGGCAGATAGTAGATCTCTTCGTCACCATCTTCCGTCAGCTCGCAGCCAATAGTGTACAGACCTGCGATATTCAGAGAATAATCGCTGTCGCCGGAATCGATTCTCTTCAGACGAACGTGATTCACGATGGCTGCATGCACAATGCAGAACAGGGGAATCACAAATTCGTGCGATTCCAATTTAATATTGATCAGCTCACCAAGCTTTGCCTTTGCCTTACCGGCAATCTCCTTGATGATCTCATGGCTCTCAGTGATGTTCTTGGAATTCCACTGAGTTGCCAGGTTGATTGTAGACTGATCATCGTCATCGTTGATGGATGCATCAGTCTGAGTCGATTTACAATCCTTCATATAAGCCATGAAGTTGCCCATCTTCTCATCATCTTCGTTGTTAGTGGTGTTATAACCGATGATCAGTCGGTTTGCGATGTTCAGCTCGTAAGTATCCCACTTGTCCTCACGGGCAGCAACCACATCGGTGATTGCATCAAAAATGGTTCCGTAGATTGCCATGACAACCTTGGGACTGTTGATACCGAGACGCAGAGAACGCTTGATTTCTTCGATTGCTTCTGCGCCGATATCTTCGACTTCCTTCTGATCGTCCACAACGTTGTCCTGGAACCACTGCTCACACTTAGTCATAATAGTTGTCTCCTTTACTGTGTTTCTTTCTATGGGTGTACATTCGTTCTTATGATAAAGAACGAGCTTACTACAAAGTGTAATCTAAAATAGATTTAAATCACTTATGCAGTAAGCTCATTCATATCACCTATATATAATATATAAGTGAATGCTCAAGTTAATTGAAAATTACTCAGCTGCCTTGGTCTCCTCAGGAGCCATGTAAGCAGCGCGCTTTGCAAAGTACTGAGTAATATACTTCTCGCTCTTCTCCAGAGCGTTACCGGACATGCTGGAGAAGATGATGGAATGACTGTGGTTGTTCAGGAACACCACAGTCTTACGGGTCTTTTCAGCATCCTGGCCGGGACGAGGATTCTTGACCTGAATGGTGCTCTCGACGATACAGATCGTTGCAGAGATTTCCTTGTCTTCCTGACCCTTGGGATTCATCTCAATGGTGATAGAAGCATGAGAACTCTGATCGGTGACGTTGGATGCCTTGACGTGAATGTCCATCTTCTCATTCAGCCATGCCAGGTCGCCAGTCCATGCTTCAGCCTTGTAGTGATTTGCGAGAGATTTGATGTCGGTTTTCATGTTAGATACCTCTTTCTAAATATATTTCATGGAGCGCTTCCTAAACGGGATCGGAAGCAATGATATCTAATTGTAACCAACATGTTATTTTCTTATATGGAAATCACCATTTGTCGATCCGCATTTCTTTCTCAAGCATAGTGACTTCGTCCATAGTCTTGCCGCACTTCTGGCAGACATGGAGAATTCTGTCATGATCAATGTACTTTGTAACCCACTCATGATTGCAGAAATACTGAATGAATCGACGTTTGAACTCTTCCTTATTGAATTTCTTTTTCACGATTTTTCTCCTTAGACTGCCTGAAAAACAGTCTTATTAAAGTCGCCCACGGATTCTTCATAAGGAATGGATGGTGCTAGTTATCTTTTACAGATTCTAGCACCATCCACTTATCACCTTAAATCAAAGAAAGCTCAGCTTCAATCACAAGTTTTGCCTTCTCAATTGGAACGACACGAACACCATATTTCCTTGCTTTGTCAACCTTACTGGATTGAGTATCCGGAGACGGGACAATCAAGAACGTGGTTTTCTTTGTGACACTGTCATCAATCTTACCACCATGCTCTCGAATCCAATCTTCCAGATCAGGATCACGAATCATCGTAAAGCATGCAGAGAATTTCGGTTCTTCCAGATTTCCCTTTGTAGGAATAATCGTCAGTTCCTTCTCAAGCTTTCTAAGAAGCTTCTCGTTCGCTGCAATACCTTCGATAATCTTGATTGCGGTTTTCTCACGAATCGTAGGAATCCCAACCAGAGTATGATACAGCTTATTCTCAGCTGAATAATACAACTGCTCCAGATCCATATACGGCATGATTCTCTCAAACGTCTTATGAGAAACTCCTTCAATACCGATTGCCCCAAGCAGAATATAATCCGGAACTTCTTTCTTTGCATCAATTGCATCGATCCAAGATTCCAGCATCTTCTTACCAAAGCCATCGATATTGACAATTTCCTTTTTGTGCTTTTCCAGCTTATACAGATCAGCAATATCCTTAACGATTCCTTCATGATAAAGCTTCGTGATCACTCCATAGGAGAGACCATCGATCTTCATCTTAGAAAGATAATTGAGAATCTTACCAATCTTTCTGCAAGGACAATCCGGATTCACACAAGATGCGATATCTCCAGATTCACTGAAGACAAGCTCAGAACCACATTCAGGACATTCGGTCGGAATCTCAAAACGCTTACCATCCGGATTATGCTCACAATCGCTATCGAATGCAAGATACGGAATGATATCGTAGAGAACTTTAACCTTATCTCCCTTACGGAGATTCAGAGCTTTGAATCTACCGATAGATCCAAGAGAAATATTCTCAATGGTATTTCCCTTCAGCTTCACAGGTTTCACCTGAGCAACCGGAGCTAATCTACCAAAGAGACCCATGTTGAATGTGACATCCTTCAAAGTTGACATCTCGGATTCTTCTGTGAACTTATATGCGACTTCGAAGTTGTTCTTATCATTCTCTCGGCCCAGAATCTTCTGAAGTTCAGGATTAATGATATAGATAACTGCACCATCACAACGAAGCTCATTATTGATATACCGATGTGCCAACGCAAACTTTCGAATCGCTTCACGATCTTTCAGCTTACAACGAAGGAACGGGAAATTCTTGAAAGCTTCTTTGGCAATCTGTTGATCACCAGCTTCATTGCCAACTCTCAAAGGAATTGCATGGAGATATCTTGCTTTATCCGGATCAAACTCATCGCTATTCAGAATACCAGAAACGATCGACCGAGTATTCTTGTAATCCGTATGATACTTCGCATTGAAGTTAGCGAGATCACTCTCATACATCATAACCTCAGTCTTCAAACCATACGGACCATTAAACTCGTGAAAACCACGCTTCGGGAATCTCTTAAAGTGACGAGTGATATCTTGAGCTTCATTTCGTTCAGTAAACCCTCGAGTAAGAACTCGATTGATTGTGCCATCTTCATTCATCTCAAAGATACCGGATACACCATCAAACTTCGGAAAAACATAGATGTCTTCTTCATTGAGACTTACTCTACGTCCAGAAGTCTGATAGATCTTATTCTCCATCGTTTGAATCCATTCATCCAGATACTTTCTGGATGGATTCGTTTTCTCTTCATCCAAGGACAGATAATGCGTCTTCGTCAAAGTACCCCGAAGAGAAGGATACTTATGATGAGCAATATTTACTGCATCAGGTGCAATCGGAACGGAAATGATATCAGATCCGCCATTATCCAACATGATAGCATACAGTGTGTCATATTCGGAATCAGACAGACCCGTATCCAACCCAGAATCATTATAAATGAACTGAGTTACATTGATAAGCCCCTGAATATTCTGAAGGTCATCTGCAAAGTAAGGAATTAATGAATTCATCTGCTTCTTGTGAAGATATGCGTTCACTGTCTTTCTTACTTCAGAACCTTTCATGATTTCAGAAGCTTCTTGACATGTCATTTTGCCATCTACCAATGACTGATACATGTCGTTGAAGTTTACTGTAGTAGACATAAATCAACCAACCTCCTTCATCTACTATTCGTTAATATAATATATAAATTAAAGTAGCAACCTATTATTTCTTATAATAGGTTGCTACTTAATGTCAGTGGAGTACGCCTTCCATAATCAAAATTTCATTGATTTTTTCCCTCACTGTATTTGGATTAAATACAAGGAAAGGTTTTTCACAAGTAAGATCCATTGTGGAATACATCTTATTGAGTTCGAGAATTGCTGCCCAAAGTTCAGTCGTGCCATAAAGGTCATAGCTGAGCTTCTTGGGCTTATACTTGTAAATACGAACTTCATCATCAGGGAGTGATACTGTAATAGCATCATTTTCCATCAGATCCATGTATTCACGAATCATTGATTTATACGGAACCTGAATCACTTCATCATTCTGTCGAATACAGAAAGTGGTATGAAGATTCCGATAACTAATTTCTTTTTTCTCAACCTGATCAATAAGTTCTTGAATAGTTGAGTAATACATTTTCTCGGGCATAGATTATCACCAACCTCTCTGGTTGAGAAGCTGCTCGACATTTGTGACAAGGTATTCAGCATCACCACAATCATTCAAACCATCACGAGCACCTTTAATTGCCGTAAGGTCAGAAATAACAGCAGGAAGATCACCACCGGAATCGATATCGAATCCTGTAAGTGCCATGATAATACCTTTAACTTTCACAAGAACTTTAGCCAGCTTCAGCTGATTATCTTCAAGGTCATACATACGTTGCATGGGAGAATTACTAGTAGGAGAACTTTCAGGCTTTCTGAAACGAATCAGTTTCACATTACTACCATCATAGTAGTGAGCAACGAGCCATGCAACGCCATTGTCATCGGGAGGAATGAGATAGCACTCACCAGTAGGCTTCTCACCCTGGGTCATCATATACATAAAATCTTCCTCTCTTATTTCGTAGTTGCATACGGATACTGGATATTACCGTTAATGAAATCAACTGTGAACTTACGTCCTTTTTCAACTTCACCATCGGAATTAATCTTATCCATCCAAGTATTGCTATCCTGCATTTCCACTGTAAAAGCTTTTGCGAGCTTTACAGACTTTTGATTATTGATCTTGCATTCAGAATCATTTGCAAATAACTTATTTGCTGTGATATTACCAGTACCGGTTGCAGTAAGAGAACTCATAATACGAGGGACTACAAGAGTAATTCGCTCCTGTCGTCTCATAGGTTTGAAATTCTCCGGAACGAAACCATATTCCTGATTATCAATCGAATAAATCATGTCAAACCCTGTGGTAGACATAACGAATTCCCCTCCTTTGTTAAAGTGCTTAAAATTCTGTTTTCATAGTCAATATTCACGAAAACAGATCTCATAAGCAAACCTTTCAAGGAGGTTATCAATATGGGTATTGAATTAAATAAAGATCAAGCAACAGCACTCATGCTCATCGAAAATTGGTGGGAATCCGGAGATAAGCAAGTATTTGAATTATCCGGTGTTAGCGGTGCTGGTAAAACTTTCCTTGTGAATTACTTCATTGACCGTATCGGTCTTGATTTGGATGACTGTGCATTCGTTGCATTTATGGGTAAAGCTGCTATGGTTATGGCCAAGAATGGCTTACCTGCACAAACGATTCACAGTCTTATTTACGACTATGTGAAAGAGCCCATTCTTGAAGCGGATGAAAATGGTAAAATGATTCCTGTCTTTGATGAGAAAGGACATATCAAATGCCATTGGACTTTCAAGAAAAAGGATGAACTCTATAATCCAAACCTCAAATTGATTGTGATTGATGAGGCATCTATGGTATCAGAAGAAATAGCTTTGGATATCCTTAGCTATGGTATTCCGGTTATTGCCATGGGTGACCTGAATCAGCTGCCTCCAGTTATTGGTAATCCATTCTTCTTAAAGACTGCTGATTACCATTTGACTCAGATTATGAGACAAGCAGAAGGTAATCCAATTATCTACTTATCTCAGCTCGTTCTGAATAATATCCCGCTTGAAGCAGGTCAATACGGAGAAAGTATCATCTTCAATCATGGTACTAAAATCACGAAAGAATTACTAAAGCAAAACGATATCGTTCTTACTTATAGTAATAGAATGCGCGGTGCCGTAAACGATTTCTATCGTGAAGAATTCTTTGGTAGGAAGCGTGAAGACCTACCGAAAGCTGGAGAACGCATCATCTGTAGAAAAAATAACTGGAAGCGCACAATCAATCGTATTCTTTATCTTACGAACGGCACTGCTGGAGACATTGATTGGATTGATGATGATCCTCAGAAACCTGGTCAGATGACAATCGATTTTCATCCGGATTTCGTTCCGAAAGGAAAACGATTCAAGAATCTTGTAATTGATCTGGATTACTTACAGATGGATCCTGGTGAACCTGATCCTCATCAGTTTAACTACCTGAATAAATTTGAGTATGCCTATGCGATTACTACTCATCTTTCTCAGGGCAGCCAATACAATCGAGTCTTGATTGTGAATGAAAAGAGATTTGAAACTTTTCCGCACAATCTATATAAAAAGTTACAATATACAGCAATCACACGAGCAATAGATAAAGTTACGATCATTTTATAACACACATTATCAGGAGACATTATCTATGACATCTAGTCTGGATAATGTCTCCTGTTTATCAATATACCATTTAACAGCTTTCTAACCGAAAGTATAAAAAGGAGTGTCGACCTATGAGTAAGAATCTTTTATTACAGGCATTGCGTAACAACGCAAAGACTGGTGATATGTTCACCACAAACGCTACCTTTACGGCATACAAGACCGGATTCCCTGCACTTGACTATGCTATGGGTTTCAATGTAAACGTATACGATGACAGCGGTAAGGTAAAAACAACTTACCCTTCTATTGGTATTACTTGCGGTTCCATTGTGACGATTGTCGGTAAGACTCACGTTGGTAAAACTACTCTGGCTACTCAGCTGGCATCCAGTATCGTACGTCCGTTTGATAACGGCTTTGTACTTCACTTCGACCTTGAGGGTGGTACTAATATGACTCGTATTTCTACTCTGAGTCGCTTTACTCCTCAAGAGTTGAAAGATGGTAAATACATCGTACGTCAGCTTGGTGTTTCTATTGAGGAAATCAAAAAGACTATCGCAGAACTGTATCGTACAAAAACCGCTAATCCGGATGATTATAAGTATGATACTGGCGAAGTTGATGAATTCGGTGAGAAAGTGTACGCATATGTTCCCACTGTCATTATCATCGACTCTGTTGCATCCATGACTTCGTATATCAATGAGAATACGAAAGATGGACAGGCTGAGATGGATACCATTTCTTCCCAGACCGATAGCTCCCGCTTTGCTGGTCTTATGACTCGTTTCCTGAAGGAAATCATGCAGATGCTGAAAGCTGCTAATATCATCCTGATTCTGATTAACCATATCAAGGATAAGATTAGCATGGGTGTTCCTCAGCCTGCAGAAATGCGTGGTCTGAAGCAGAACGAAACTCTGCCCGCTGGTAAAGCTCTACAGTATTATACCAATACGATGATTCGTCTTACTTCGATTGGTAGTGAGCATTATGACGTTGAGAATAATGGTTTCGACGGATTTGGTGTTGCTGCTACCTTCATTAAGAACCGCAGTAATTCGGATGGTGTATCCGTACCTCTGGTATTTGATAAGGTTCATGGATACGATTCCATTCGTTCTTCTGTAAACTATGCTAAGCAGATTGGACTGCTTGGCGGCAATATTAACGGTTACTATTTTGGCGACCGTAAGGATATGAAGTTCCCTGGTCGTACAATGCATGAAGCATTCAACGAGAATAAGGAGCTTTATCATATCATGTACGATACGATTATCCCTGTTCTTCACAGCAAGCTTTCTACAGTATCTCCTGAAGAAATTCTTGTTGATGATGAAGAATTAAACTACTAACAATTTGGTAGATGCGCACGACGCATCGCCCTACCTTGTTTTCCACCGGAGTTTGCGAGACCTCTGTCCGCCTCCGGTGGCTTTTTATTTCTCCTATAACAAATTTGTAGGTTGAGGTTCCTGTACCACCTCAACCTACATAATATCAAGTGCACATAGAAAGCACTCCCTAGGGCCCTGCCCAAAAAGTACCCAGTATCAGGACGATATGATACTGGGTACTTTCTTTCATAATATCAAATTCATATAACCACTAATTGGGTCATATATAAAACTCTTAGTTCTACTATTTCTTGTAACGACGTTAAAGATATGATCGCTTATATATCCATCAATTCTAAGAGTGTCACTGATTATAAAATCTTTTATCATGCTATACTGATAAAGACTGTGTACACAAGAGTTTAGAGATGGCCATCTAAAATTAGTAACCCATCTCATCTCGGAATCTGATTTTAAGTCATGCTCATCCAGCATGACTTTTTTGCCCTCAGTAATCTGAATAATCCGTGCAAATCTTCCGTTTACATACTCAATGAAAGGTGGCAAATATTCTTCCGATCCTATACCAAGAATCTTATAACTGTAAGTTGTTACATCTTCCATATTCTGTCTCTTACAGACAATAGGAGCAACGACATGATTATTCTTTGTACTTTCGAATATTGCATATCTTCCACCACGGATAATGAAGTCATAAATAGACTTAGATAGAGGCACTCTATAGAAGTCATTTATTACAGACAGGAAATATTCATCTGCAGTAAAATTCTTACAAAGGAAACTAAATGGATTATATCCTTTACAAATCGTAACGTTTTGAATCATATTCAAGTCATCAACTTCTGCTAAGTATGAATTATCCATATCCATGATGAGATATACTAGGACTTTAGGGTTACCATGTCTACCAAGTTTAACACAACGAATTGGACTTCCCTGTGATACAGAAATCTTATTAGAACCTTTTGGAATTATATGACCAACCAAATCTACATCTGGATCATATCGTACTTTAGAACGTCTGATTCCATATAAGCCTTCTAATGGTTTTAAAAGTTTTACACTTGTAGCATCAATATACGACGATTCGCCGTATGCTATACTAAATGAATCTTTCATTTTCTATGATCCTCCTTGTAAACTTACTCATTATAAGGAAGGTAACGAAAATAATACAAAAAAAGAAGGGATACCTAACTGGTTGTTAGGTCCCTTCTTTTGTCACATGATTTCGCGAGTGATCATCACATGAATGGAATTCTTTCGACCAACCAGTTCAGGAAAGTCGGAGTTGTATTTCACGGTCCATTCGACGTCGTACAGATGCATGGGCTTAATACCCATGACATCATACATATGCGCCGTCTTCTCATCGAAGAAGTCGCGCCATTCATCGCCATATGTTACGGTACTTTTAATAGTCGCATCTTCAGGAAAACAGCCATCTACTTCAAGAATGGCCCGGATATAATCCATCACGAGACCTTCAGTTGCGACAACACTTTTTCCAAAGTACTCGCCCGCATAATGCTCGCTTAGAAACTTCTGGATTGCGCCATCATCAACCAGCCGATTTTTAACACAATAGCGAATCATGCGATGACCTCCTCCGACTCAA
>ERZ1034844.162-NODE-162-length-37922-cov-81.498508_pt1 | contig 37922 bp, 53 predicted proteins | sample MGYA00520594_ERZ1034844 | MGnify/ENA primary metagenome ERZ1034844 (study PRJEB33766, sample SAMN09781733) | gut metagenome | biome: gut microbiome | host: Homo sapiens | place: Madagascar | study: EMG produced TPA metagenomics assembly of the PRJNA485056 data... | reverse complement strand
GCCTTCTTGATCTCCTCGCTGTTTACCACCTTACCGGCGGCAATAGCGGCAGCGGAAGCAGCGCCGCCAGCATACTGCTGGGAAGTCCCCTTGAAGATGACATCCGCACAACGGGTTTCAAGGGTCTCGGCGGCGTTCTCGCCCATCAGAGCAGCAGCCTCAGTCAGGACAGGGTCGATGCCGACCATGCTGATCTTGTCGGACAGCCGGACCCAGTTGCCCTCCTGCGCCACGGTGGCGGTCACAGCGGTGATGGACAGGTTGTCGCCGTCAGGGGTCACGCCCTCGGTCAAGGAATTCGCAGGGACATCAAGGGAGTTGAAGCGGCGGAAGTTGATTTTGTCGCCCTCGTTCTTCGGCATGGGGCGCTTCTGACCGTACTTCAGGAAGGTCAGGTTGGGAAGCAGCCGAGACAGCAGGGTGCGGTCGTAAAAGGTTTTCTGTTCAGCGGTAAGATTACCGTAAGTCTGGGTAGTAGTTGCCATAGTTTTATACACTCCTTAATTCTTTAATTCCCCCCGGAGTGCAGCTTGATACAGCTTTTCAAAGTCCTTGTCCGACATCTTCATGTAGTCGGCTTCGGTTTCGGGGCTTTCGCCCGTCAATGCTCCGGGAGATGCTTGTGCGTTGTTGTTGATTCTTCGGAGCGTGTCTTCCTTTGCCTTGTTTGCAGTATCGTTGGCGAGGTCAAAATAGCTGTTCGCCAGCACCGTATTGAACGCTGCGTCCACGCTGCAGGGCGTCCCCTGCTGGGTGCAGTAGTCCATCAATTCGACCACTTGGTCTTTGAGCTTTGTGAATGTCTGCCCTCTTACAGGGTCAGTCTCCAGCTCTCTCATGCGCTCATTGCTCCGCAAGCGGGCAATCTCCGCTTCCAAGGATTGATTTCGGTAGGCTGATACCGGGTCGGTTTGGCCGTCCTCGTCCAGCCGCTGCATCGCAACAAAGGCTTCGTACTCCGCCTTTGTGGTGATGGGTCTGTCATTGTCGTAATGATTGGTCAAGCCCATGCTGCGTACAAAGTCGTCCACGCTCTTTTTTGATGCTTCTTTGATCCTCCTTGACACTCTCTGTGTCTCGGTAGGCTCTTCCTGTACCGCAGGTTCTTCCTGCTCGACAGGCTCAGTTTCCTCTACTGCGGGAGAGGAATCGATATCTTCCACGATATCTTCATTAGCAGCAGTCATGATTTCTTCGTCCATAAAATCCTTTCTGTGGCGAGGTTCGGTTTGTTCCGTTTAGCAGCCACTTAAAATTGGTTATCCCTCTAAGGGGTTGGTCACATAGGTTGGGGTCCTGTTCGTGCATTGCGGGTTCTTACACTCCAGTTGCAGCTTGATAAATGCCTTGGTCTCGGTATCAGGGGATTTGTCCCCAGTAAAGGACAGGTATTTGCCCGTGATCCGCATCTCTGCCTTACAGTTTGGGCACAGCATTGTTACCGCCTCCTTTGTACTTGTCTAACGGGGTCGGGGCTTTCGGGACATCAGGCAGCGGTACGCCACCTACTCCCGAAACGCTCTGCAGCCCTTCGATGTTTTCTTCTGGTACTCCGGGCATCCCAATCGGATTCGGCTGCGTCTCCCGCATCCGCTTAAACTTCTCTTTGAACGGCGCTACATTCGGGTCAGACAATTCGATGTACTGGTCGATGGTAATGTCCCCCCGGTCAAGCATCTTGTCCAAGGTGGCCTGTGCCAGAACAGCGGAATACTCGGACGAAGCGCCCACATCAACCTGCAGGTCGAAGTCGTACTTCGCATAGTCAGTACCGATAAATGCTCTGCCTGATACCTCGTCCCCCATCTCAATGACGATTTCCCGCTTGTCGGAGCAGTATGTTTTGAAAAACTCCATCCAAATGCGGCCGATCTCTTTTACTGCGTGCCAGTATCTGCGCTGGATCTCGTTGACCGGGGTCTGCGCTTGGTTCTGCAGGGCGATGATTGCGGATGCCGCCATGTTTGCGCCCAAGGATTCGCCGGTCGTTACCTCGGTCGTGCCCGTTACCACACGGGTCAGGTCGATCATGTCGTTGCTGACCTGCGTAGCGGCAGACGAAAACGCCGGAGGCTGTAGGTATGAGATCCCACCGTTGGAGTAGTCGGTGACGATCTCCCCCGGCTCGTTTGTCAGCGGCTGTCTGATTGCACCGGGCTTTGCCACGATCTTCGGGAAGCCCATCTGCTGGATGGCCAGCGCCTGCATTCCGTACATAAAGTTGATGAGCTTTTGGTTTGGGATAAGCCCCTCGATCTCTCCGATGCCGTAGAAACAGGCTTTACGCAGCTTCCAGTTGAGCGCCGCCACAGGGTACAGCTTGATGCGGACGGGGCTGCCCTGCGGGGTAAGAGGTACTGCCGTGCATATCTCCACGCTGCGGGTCGCTTTGTCAAATACGACCTCTCCGTTCTTGCGGTAATACTTGGTCAGCACCGTTACCTTTTCGTTTTCCTTGCCGTCCAGCTCGATTCTCTCGGCCTGATAGGTGCTTGCGTCCTCAAATTCATCGGGACAGATGTTTGCCACCTTTTCCGCAGGCAATCCCCTGTCCTTTGCCATCTTACGTACAGCGCCCAATTTGAGCCTCTGGGCGATGATTAGGTAGTCTTGCTTCTGCACATCCCGAAGCTGCGGGTTGGCTACAAAAAAGTTAAGCGCGTCAACGGTTTCCCCACGAAGCTCCCCTACATATTTGTCGCCTGTTACGCTGGTGTCCCAGTAAAAGTTCCATATGCCTGTGCCGTTGGTCGCTGCATCGTCACACGCCTCGTTGCACAGTTTGTCCATGTCGGCTCTGTCCCAAATCGTCCGTGCGTACTCGGTGCAGTTTTCTGCGGCGTCCTGGTGCATCTGGTCAATGATCTCGTTACCGCTGGCGCTGCCCTGTCTGTAGACGATGCTGACAGGCTGGTCAAGCACGCTGGAGCGCTTGCTGCGGACGATCATGTCCACGATGTTAAGGACGGGTCTCGGCAGGTTTTTGGTGCGCTCTGTCGCTTGTGGCCACTGGTCGCCCTCCTTAAACCGCACAAAGGTCGGGAATTTGGTGCTAAAGCCCATCTTGTTGTGGTACGCTACACCCTCTTGGTATAGCGTCCACAGGGTTACATCACTCATATCAATCCTCCGGGCCGTTAAGCCACTCGTTGAATATCTTTGTTGCATATTGCTCCTGCGCCGTCTGGTCGTCCCCTAACGCCCACAGGATCAGTCTTTTGAGCCATCGTCTTACCATACCTGATACCCTCCTTGTTCTTCGGTCTGCCGCAGCTCCGGCGGCAGCTTGTACTTTGTAACCGGCGGCTGTCCCGCATACGGTCTTCCGCTGCAAAAATACCTGATTGCATCAGGTGCATGGGTCAGCTCGTGCGGCTCTGTCGCTACATCGTTTGGTTTATGGTCGTCATACTGGACCATCGGCAGGCAGCGGATGACCTGCTTACAGTTGCGGAAAAACCGGAGCCCTGCGATCCTCGTCTTGTCGCCGGTAATGATATCTCTGCTGTCCCTCGGCTTGAGCCACTCATGTACATCCTGCCAGCCGTTGATACGGTCGTTGTCCACTTTAACCAGCGGAATGTCCTGCTCCATAAATATCTCTGCCACGCTGCGGCCTGTGTCATTACGCCTGTTCCACAGGTCGGGCGGCGCAAGCCATTGCTCGATCTTGTCATCGCCGTTTGCCTCATTGATCCGCATGGCGGCAACGGAGGCGATCAGCCCTGACTCGTATATCTCTCGGTACACATAGCCGTTTCCATCTCCGTCTATGGCGATCCAGTAACCAGCCAACATATCAAGGCCGTAGTCCATCGCAAAGTAGCGTCTCCACCAGTCAGGGATCTCGATGGGGTCTATCACATGGATATCGTCACGCCACTCGGCAAAATACTGACCCGCAAACACATTCCAGTCGCCGTCCAGCCATGCCCGGCGCATATCCTCCGGCAGCGTCTCCAGCATCCGCACATATTCGGGGTCCTTATCAACCAATACCGTGTTGTCGTATACCTTTGCAGGGATAAACTCGTAGTCTTCGGGGTTTTCCGCCTCCGTATAGTCCCGGTCGATAAACAGGCGCTTGACCCAAGCGTGTCCGACTCCGCCGGGGTTGCAGGTCAGATACATCCTGTGCGGGAAATCGTTGGCGCCACGGTTGCTGGCCACAAGGTTGTTGTACATAAACTCGGTGAACTGTGTTGCCTCGTCCAAAAACATTATGTCGTACTCCTGCCCCTGGTACTGCAGTACATCGGCTTCGGCGGCGCAGTATCCAAACCAGATACGACTGCCGTTTGGGAATATCATCGCCTTTTCCGAGTCCCGATAGGTGGCAATGTCCGGTTCTAAAACTTTGCGAAGCTCCAACACATGGTTTCTCCACAGGTCGCCGTATGTCCGGCGCAGGATCAGTATCTTGATCCCTGCATAATTAACAGCAAGCATGGTGGCCTTGGCTCGCACAACCCAGCTCTTGCCGCCGCCTCTGGCACCGCCGTAGCATACTCTGCGCTTTTCCGACAGCAAAAATTGCTCCTGCTTTGTATTTGGCGTTCCTAAATTAACCGTCATTTGGCATACTCCTTGCCATTGCCAAGCACGATTTCAATTTTGGGGATCTCGCCGCCCAGATCAATCGGCTGATTGGCTTTGCCGTATACCCGATCAAGGACGGTCTCAGCACATCTTACTCTCGTCTCCGTCTTTTCCCCCGGATTGTTCAGCGTATCTATCAGCAGCTTAACTGCAGCAGGAGTAGCCGCTTTCAGCATTGCTTTGGCATCTTCCGGGATTTTCTTTCTCCCACTCGGGTTCCCGCTCTGCCCTTTTTTCCACGGGCGCAGGTTCTCTTTGCTCTTATCTTTGTTACCACTGGTCATCATCGGCATCTCCTTTCGTTTTCTTCCCACCCTATCCCTCCCGGTGTTTCCTATGCCGGGCATCCATTTGTGCATTGTGCTTTGTTTAACCCACCGGTGCATTTGATTCACGCAAACTCTAAAATCCGCAACAAAAAAGAGCAGGCAGATGCTTGCTCTTTTTTTGTCCCCAAGGAGATTGTGAAAAGGAGAGAATGTGTGTTTGACCACACTGTTATTATACACTATGTTATGTCTAATTTTGTCCCGAATTTGTCCCAAGTTTTACAGCTCGGTCACACCGTATCGGCAAATGGTATATCTCTTGATGGCCTCGTCCATCCTGCGGTACAGCTCCGACCTGCTGATGTGCAGCTCGTCACACAGTCTGTCGATGGCATTGTATTCCCGCCGCATGACGGCCACCTCAAGTATCCTGCGCTGCTGGTCGGTCAATATTGACAAGCCACGATCCATCTGCCGCACTTGCCACTTAACCAGCTCGTGATTGACGGTTAGGTTGTCCCTATTGCAGATGGCGTTTATGATGCGTTCCTCGGCAGTTGAGCTGCCGCCCTGCACGGGCGTAGAGTCCCTTGCCGGAGACCTGATGCCCTCCATTCTGGCGGTCAGCGTATCGATCTCGTCCTGCAGACTGTCGATGGCAAGCAGCTTTTCATAATACCTGCCAAGCTCCCACTTACAGATCTTTTTGTAGTCTATCATGCATCTCCCTCCTCCATCGCCTCTTTTATGATTCCGGCGTTCTGCTGCACGATGTCCAGAATAATATCGCTCTGGATGTGGCTGGCAAAAATCGCCTTATCTTGTGCATCTGCGTTCCAGTAACCGGTCATGGTGTCCCCTTCGTCAATTGTTGCGACTATGCAGGCCGATCGAACATCATGTTCTGTCAAAGTTCTTATCGCCTCTTCCAGCCAAGGCGCATAGGGCAGCTTCGTAATGTCTTCACTTTTCATCCCGCTTTGTCCTCCTTTCATTCCAAGAGGCTGCGGAGCAGCCCATTTTCGTTGAATACGACATCATGCTCCCAGTAAGTTCCTCTGCATCTGTCGCACATTGGCTTATCGCATCTATCTTTTTCACATCCAATTGGCTGTCCATTGAAATTGCTGTCAAACTTTCTTGGGCATATTTTTAACACCCCATTTTTGTCCAGCTTTGCATCTGGTTGCCTTTCCATATACCAATTCTGCCGTGTGTCCCTTCTCCAGCCAACCTTCTTGATGCCTGATTTGCAGTACCAATAATCCGACACATCTATGTGATTATGTGTGCATCTCATCCATTCGGCTACTTCATTATGGTTCCTGTCGTAATATATGCATTCCTTGCACCGCACTACCTGCATGACATCCGCGTCAGCAGGGATACAAGCGACTATCTCCAGCAAATCCTTGTCGCATCCATACCTCTCAAGCAGTTCTTTCAGCAGCGCTTTGTCTATGTATTCAGCCATTATCCGCACCCTCCTTTCTTTCGCCATAGCAGCAAAAAGAATTTGGTGTTTCCAACGAAAGCCCAGCCGGATTTGTGCAACAATACATTCCACCGCTGCTGTTGTGAAAAAACCCATGTTTGCAGTCTTTGCATCTGACCACCGGCACCGCATCAACAGCTTCCTCCGCCAGCATCTTCATCCACTCACAGTCGGCAGGCTCACAGTCCATTCCCGGATACATTCTGTCGCAGATGCTACAAATAATATCCACTGCTGTTTCATTTTTGATGTATGGCTTAATCATAGACAGCCTCCTTTTCGTCCATCTTTGCACCGCAGCTTGGGCAGTAGTTGGTTTTTACAGCCGTCCCGCGCCAACAGCGCCCACAGCGGTAGGTCACATGCGGAACAGACACGCCGCCAGATGGTGTCCACCGCCAGTATGAAGAGTCAACATGTTCCCACCACCCACGCACCACCGGGGCAACATCGGCAGCAGGAATATCTGCCAGCACTCGTTTTACGTCTGCCATTGTAGCGTTTGGTTCGGTTACTTCCAAGGCGGTCAACTTGGCAATCGCCACACTACGCTCAATATATTCAGCCATTGTCAGCCCTCCTGTTCCATGCTTCGATTGCTTTTTCTTTGCTGGGCAGCCCAGACACTTTCATCTCCTTTGTGTGTAGGCCATCACCAGCCCTATATCTCCCACAACCGGAAGTCCACCCAAAATCTGCTCTATCGTAGGTATCATACATATGGATAACGGTTGCAACTCCACCGCACTCAGGGCAGCGTTTCAATTCAGCCATCACTCTACCTCCGGTTTCCACATACCATCTCTGGCCCCCTTTCCGCTGGAAACCATATCGCACAGGTACTTAATATCCTGTCCGTTAAGCCCTAATATGTCACGCTCCCCATCGCTGTCGATGCCTTCCTTTAACAACACGATATCCCCTAAAATCGGATTCCCATGATAGTCCATTCCGTAAAGGAAACTGCCGAAGGAGTTTATCGGGAGGTTAAGAAGCACCCCTTCTTCGTTGACTATCATGCAATACGGGCGCTCCAGGCGCACGGGGCAGACAATCTCAGCCCATCCTCCAACAGCATCGCCAATGCTCCGGTGTACAGGCTTGGAAAACTCCTGCACCCGCATCTCGTTCTTTGTTGTGATTACAATCCCTTTCATTGCTCTACCTCCTGCGTCCAATACTCACGACGACAGTCAACGCACAGTTTTTCTGGATACATACACTCTCCGTTGCTATCTCTGTGAGCAGTAGAAATATACATCGGACAAACACGGAGTACACCATGCTCATCAACTATTGTCTCCGGATATTGCTCCAGAAACACGCTCTGCCTCGTCTTGCGCGGGTGTGCAGCTGACCATTCCTCGACTTCTTTTACCACATCCTCGGCGCTGGAACCCTTGTTGAATAAGGTATACTTCGGGGCCTCCCCTGTCACATCAAACATTCTTCTGCGCTCCTTGACAAACTTCACTGCATCCATGTTATCCCTCCTTTACCGACAAAGTTTCGTTTCTAACCACGCCTTTACCGCAGGAAAAATGCGGTTTGACAACCCCGGAGATGTTCCCTTTGGAACACTCTCCATAACAGTCTGAAAACATAAGATACTGGCATTGCCAACATTCTATTTTGTTTGCGTCCATGTTCCCTCCTTATTTTTGGAACAGTGCCAAAATGTCGTTGTAAACTTGGGTTACCACATCTTTTGCAGCGTCTACTGCATCGTAGGTCACATTCTTTGCTATTGTCATCTTTATCAGCGTATCAGATGAAGGGATTAACGCGCAAACAAAACACCCAACAAGAAGTACAGTAAGTCCAATCTTTTTCTTTTTTCGACACTTTTTCTTTATATTTTCATCATAAGTACAATCACTATCTATTTGTCCTGTAATAATAACAACAAGACCAATCGCACAGCCAAGACCGCCAAATACAAGTTTCAAGCTGTCTACCACTTCAATCAGATAAAACAACCACGGGTTAATTACAGGTTCCATCAGTTTATCCCCCCAAAATTCTCAAGATAATATTGCTTTCCGTCCTGCCAGCCTTTGTAGTAGGCGGCTTGTTCCCGCTTCGCAACTTCTTCGGCGGTTACTTCCGCCTGTGTCACCGCCATTTGCGCCTCGATCTGTAACTGCCCCATTGTCCAAAACAGGATTGCGCAGCAGGCAATTATGACAATTGCAGCTATCCAGTTTTTCAAACCTCCTCCCTCCCGAATCCAAAGAATTTTGTTATCTGCGGAATTGTTTCGAGCAAAATTCCGTCTACTGTTATCATCGCAGCATACCCCTGTCCGAGCCAGCCCTTGTGCCAAATCTCCCGTGCATCGTAGTAGTCTACATTTTCCCTGCGCTCGAAGACCTTCCCGCAGATGCGTATTTCGATGTCAATCTTTCCGGATCTTCGCTTTAGCCAATTCTGCGGCTTCTTGTGCTTCCCGGAGGCAACCGCTTTTTGATAGCACGGGGTCGAGCAATACTTTGCTGTCGCTCTTCCGAGAAACTCTTTCCCGCAGTATTCGCATGTCTTTTTTGTCGAATACTTCCTTGCGCTCCGTTTTGCGCATTCACGCGCCGCCTTTTTCCTGCATTGTTCGCAGTAAACCGTTTTCGGGTGGGAGCTGTTGACCGGCTTCCCGCACATCTTGCACGGTCTCTGCTTGTCTCTCTTGATTCCCCACCTGTACAGCGTATCCGCCACGGTTCTGACGCTCGTATCAAGATTATCTGCAATTTCCGCATTTGTCTTGCCGTCTGCGACAAGCTGTTTCACCAATTCCATGCGCTCCTTGTTAAAACAGCCGTTTTCGCTTTTCAAACAGCTTTTACTCGATGGCATCGTAACTTACCTCCTTTTTCTCCTTTTGCTTTCCTGCGGCATTTTTGATAGCTGTGGTGATGCGCAGCCATCTTCCCGCAAATTCCGCTTCCTCCGCTAATGTCATATGCGTTTTTTCTCGTCTTCTGTCACGGTCTGACCTCCTCGATTGTTATTTCCGTCCTCGGATTCTGTCTGTCGTACTCTCCCCTTAACCGCAGCTCTACATGGTCAAAGCTGTCGTCTGCGATAATGCCTCTGTCGGTCAGACCGTCCATCAGCATCTTGCCGTTGTAGTTGTCTGGGTCGTGCCGATGGCGTGTGGGAAAGTAGTAGGTGATGGTCACTATGGCCTTGTCCATCGGCTTTTGCTTTTTGCAGTATGCTCGCATCAGGCCAATCCACCGCTGCTTTTCAGTTCGGTACTCCCAGCCGTTCAGCCGTCCTGCGTACTTGTTCAACGATGGCGGGATTTCGGGGATTGTGATTTTCACTTTTCCACCCCGCAAACTTCTTGCAGCGTGATTTGTTGGTTTATGCTTTCAAGCCCTGAAAGCATCTCATCTTTTGCTCGTTGATAAATTGCTTTGTCAACCTCGAATCCGTATGCCTTTCGCCCAATTTCGGCAGCAGCCCGAAGCGTTGACCCGCTTCCTGCGCATGGATCTATAACCACATCTCCTGGGTCAGTGAAGATCTCGATCAGACGCTTCAAAACAGCAATCGGCTTTTGTGTTGGGTGTATTTTGGGGTATTCTTTGCGGTTATCTCTCTCCCACGGGAACCAGTCAAAAACCATATGTCCCTTACCGTCTTCACCTGCATTCCGAAATTTTGGGAGTTTATCACGATAAAGAACAACCGCAAATTCCGTTGCACCAACAATCTTCATATTTGCTTTAAGAACCTGTGCCGAATAGTTTTTGCAGAAAAAAAGAGGGTAAGATTTTACAAATCCATACTGTTTTCCGCACTCTATTACCGTTTGCATTTGTTCAAAAGCGCAGAATACGATCATAGCAGGCGCCGCGCCTTTTTCCTTTGGCTCTTTAACAAGCATTTTGCTGCAAAAATGCATATACTCCGGAATTTTGAATTTTCCATCTGTATTGAAAAAAGCGCTTTTTGCAAGCCTGCTCTCACCGTTTTTGTTGTTACCTCCCTCATACCACATCGGGTTGCTTGCATACGCATCAACCCCGATGTTGTATGGAATGTCAGCTATAACAAGCTGCGCCTTTGGAATGTTGTACCGCTTGTAATTTTGAAAGTTATCGTGGTACAACTCCGCCACTATGTTGCTCATAATGCATTCTCCTCCATCTCCTATCGCATCGTTGCGTTTCCGTCCATCAACCGCGCTGCTTCTTCAAGGTCAAAACTCGGCTTATCCTCTTTCTGAACCTCAGAAGATTTGAGCTTGTAAACATCTTGCCAACAATGCTTAACGCTCTGGTCAAGGATCAGGGCTTTTGCCGTGTCATCTCCCGGCGCAAGCCGCTCCAACTCGTTCAAGATCATCTTCGCCGCCCGATCAGTGAGCGGCTTTTTGATCTTCTTGCGCATCTCACAAAAGCCATTCCAGCTTTCCGACAATCCTGCCGATACCTCCACACGGCCCCTTGGGGGGGTAAGGGGGGGATTACTTCCGGAGGAAGTATTTCTTTCTCCTTCTCCTTTTCCTTTTCCTTGGGGGGCGTTCGGTACCGTTCGGGGGCGTTCGGTACCGTTCGGTACCGATTGGTGGCATTCGGTGGCGTTCGCTTTTGTGCCGTTTTCGCGGTTCGTCCTACATCTCTCTGCGTACTTTTCGTTATCCCTGTCGATTTGCTCGCAGATAAAGTCGAAAGCAATTCCTTCTCTGCCCTGAAGATTGATAAGCTGCTCTCCAGCACTGTATTGAAGCAGCGCCTTAAAGAGCCTCCCGCACTCTGCGTCAGATAGGTTTCGTATGGACTTCAGATAACTGTGGTACGCGCAGAAGTATTCCTTTGCCATTCCTCCTCACCTCCCGTCAGAAAGGGAGGTCGTTCTCGTCCTCGATTTGTTCAAACCCGCCGTTTTTGCTCTCTGCGGGCTTTTCCTCTGCCTTGCCGGTAGATTTGCTGCCGCCAAACAGAACCTCCTCTGCGATGATTTCTGTGGCTGTGCGCTTGTTGCCGTCCTTGTCCTCATAGCTGCGGACTTCGATGCGGCCTACAATGGTGATAAGGTCGCCCTTGCCGAACCACTGGTTTACGAATTCGGCGGTCTTGTTCCAAGCTACGATGGGAATGAAGTCGGTCTTTTCTCTGTCACGGCTTCGGTCTACCGCAATGGTAAAGCTGCACACATTCTTGCCGCTGTTGGTCTGTTTCAGCTCGGGGGCTTTCGTCAGCCGCCCATTAAGGATTGCTTTGTTCAGCATTCTGTCTCCTCCAAATAGTTCGTGTAGAATTTCTCCCGGAACATCGGGATCGTGAAATCGTAGTTGTCGATACAGGCTTGCTCGCCCAGCCTGTGCAGCCAGTCCATCACCTCTGCGCAGCCGTGTGCGTGGGTCAGATGGCACGGCGTGTGGCACAGGGAGACCCAAAGACCCATGCGCTTGCTTTTGCTCCGCATGGCGTTGCCGAAGATCTCGTGCCTGTCCAGCTTTACGCCGGAGCGCTGGCATAGGAAGCATTGGGAAGTATCGGTTTGTACGATGCTCGGAGCGTATCCGTTTCGGTCAAGCTCTGCGCCCCATTCGTTTTTCATTTGCCCCATTCCTCCTTCAGCAAGGTCAGCTCTGCCGGCGTTGCTGTCTCGATGCCCTGCTCCTTGCAGTCCTCAACGATGAGGTCAATCAGGCGGGACATTTGCTTTGTGTCGTAGCAGCTGGAGCCATAATAGAGGACCACATTGGTGCAGCCGGACAGCTTGCTTTGGAAAGCGTCTGTCACCCAGCCAATTCCATGTTTACACCACGCCTCTTGTATATTGTCTGCCGCGTCTGATTTGACACACACGATGGTGTTCACGCCCATTTCCCGAACATAGTGGCGGTAGATCTCGTCTCTCGGTCTTCCAAGCGCTTCGGATAAAGCGCCGATAAGAACCCAGCAGTACGCATTGGCATCGAGTGACCGCCTATTCTTGACCTCGGACAACTCTGCGGCATAGGCTTTCCCAATCTCCATGCTGTCGAGGAAGCCTTGGGCGGCTGCGGCATCTTTGGTATAAAGCGTGATGCCGTAGCCGTTCCGGTCTCTCGTCCAGTCCGCTGCTTCAAACCGCAGCTTTGTTTTCATTCTTCTTTTCAGCCTCCTTTGCGGCTTTCATGCAAGGCCCGCACAAGTGGCGTCCGAACATTTTCTCCGTGTAGGGGACAATCTCACGGACAGGCCATATGGAGCCGTCCCTTTTCATGATCGGGGTGATATTTCTTCCGCAGCGGTCGCAGGCGGCAGTAATATCCTCAACAGGTTCACCCGGCTGACCATAGCTGAACACAAGGTTGCCTTTGCTGTCGGCGACGGTCAAATATGTAATCTGTTCGCCGTGTACTTCCATCTCCGCTACCGTGAACCGTGCCCACTTGTCATTGCTATCTGCAGGCTCATATTTTCCGTTGGCGTTCTTTTGGGTTTTCATCGGGACAACAATGTTGATTTTGGTGTAGAGTTCACGACCGATACCCCAGTTAAAGCAGGCGCGCTTAAAGCTGTCGGAGCTTTCGCCCTTTTCCTTTTCGGTGTAGCTTTCGGTTCCGCAGTCAGCTTTCCATGCCCATTCGTCATGCTGTGGGTCAATTCGAATTCCTACCCGGCAGAAAAGGTTTCCCTTACATTCGTAATGCTCCCGCTGCCAGTTTTCGGCTCCAACCGTCTCGTCCAGAATGCGCATGTCGCATCGTGCGTCCTTATAGCAGAGGAGCACAGCCCCTCTCGAAGTATAGCGGTCAACCCGAAGGTCAACCTCGTCCGCTCGAAGCGGTCTGAATTTAATCATGTTATCCTCCTTACTCGAAATACTTGTCGGCTTCGATGTCTCCTGCGTCAAACTCCTTGATGCAGTGTTCACAGCCGATTACATATCCATCTTTGATATATATGGTCTCGTTGATTTCGCACCCGCATTCCGGGCAGATGTGAGGTTCGTTGTCATAATGATCGACATAATCCGGTATCGGCTGATCCGGTACGAAATATTGATTCATGCTTCTACGACCTCCCCGTTTTTCAAATTGACATTCCTCCCACAATCTTGTATATTGGTGGTGCTTAATCTACCTTTGCCCTCATCGGCTTTTGCGGAGCCGGTGGGGGCTTTTCTATGCCTGTACTCCTCCTGCTGGCGGCGGATGCACCGCAGTACCCATGCTGTGAAGTTGCAGTAACCCATTTCGATAAGCTGCTGACGGAACTCCGCCATATTCACATAACCCAAAGGAATACGCACAGACAGCTTATAGTTGGCTTCCCGCTTCCTGCGGGGCTTGTCCGATATCAGCGCTTCCGCTTCGGCTGTCCGCCGAATTCCGTAATACCCAGGTTTCTTGCACATGCTGTCCAAAGGCTTATTGTATCCGGGGAATACCTCCCGAATGGCCTTGATTCGCTCGTTCTGCGTCATTGGGGAGCCACCCCCATAAAGATAATCATCCAGCCGATCATCGTTGCGAATGCCAGAAGGACGATCAGCCCCTCCTTAACCCACTCAATGATCTCCGACTTCTTCCTGTTCATGTCACTCCTCCTGTCTCCGGTGGGTAGATCCTCCCGCCGACATACTCTGATACTCCGTCTGCTTCTCCTGCATCTCCTCCGCCAATGTGCTGCCGATCATCGTAGGTCAGACCATGTGGTGTCCCTGCAAAGATCGTCAGTGCAACAAATGCGGCAACCATGGCGGTGATAAGGAAGTGGTAGAGGGCTACGGCTGCCTTATTCTTCATCTTCCGTTTCTTTCTGCGGAAGCTCCGGAAGGAATGCCCACCACTGGACTTCGATAGCACAATCCACATTATCTCCGCTGACATTGAACATCTGATGCTTGGTGCTGAATAGCAAGGTAGCGTATCTTCCCGGATTTGTCTGGCACAGGTAATACCCTTCCTTGCTGGGTAAGATCGCGTCCGAATTGAACCACCGGATAAGTGTGTTGGTTGTTGGTTCCATGTTGTTCCTCCTTAACTTAACCATCTGGCGAAGCTTGCTGCCGAAATGAAGTAGTTGCCTCGCTTGCTTGTTCTCTTTAACGGAATGTCGCTGCTCATCAGTTGTCGGTAGCCCATCCCTGTGTACTGCAGTACATCACTTAATGTGAGTACCTCTTTGCCCGGAAACCTCGTCATGATTGCTTCGAAGTTGTCCCGGTAGCTCTCCTTTTCTCTTGGCATATATTCCTCCTTTGTGGTATCCTCTCATTTGAGAGGAGGTGATTTGATGTTGACCAAAGCTGAAAAACGCGCTCTCCGAAAACTGTGCTATCGCAGCACCATTACAATGTCGGAAGAAAAGTTTGCAAAGATTGCGGCTTCCGGATTGTTCTACCCCGTACTAAAGCCCGGCCAGTACTGGTGGGGTGGCGGCGGTTCCGTTAAGGTTCGTTTGACCGATACAGGGGAACAATCGTTAAGAGAATACCGTGCTTGGTGGTGGAAGGCGTTCTTCAAGGTTGTTGGAGCCGTCATATCCGCAGCGGCAGCAATCGTAACAATCTTCGATGCCGTTAGCGGGTAAAGCAGATAACGACATTTATTGCGGTGCATATAAGTAGGATTACGCAGTATGCGATTTCCCACTTTGTCCACTTATTCATCTACCTACCTCCTTTTCCTTGATAAGCTCGTCCAGCGCAGCCATGAAGCGCTGCTCGGCGTTCTTCGGGCTTCTGTGGCCGTTGATGACCATGCTCAACCACTTATTTGAGCATCCGATTCTGTCGGCAAGTTCTCGGCAGGAAACACCGTAAATGTGCATTTTGCCTACCAGCTCACCTGTCCATTGTGCAGGCATCCAAAAATTCCTCACTTTCTGTTCAAAATGTTGAAGTTTTTTTACCTTTATGGTAGAATGAATTTGCAGAACAAGTCCACCACAGGCAAAAACGAAATTCACCTTTGTGAGTTTCTATTCTTAGTATAATTCAAATTATTGAATTATGCAAGCATTAGAATTCACAAATTTGAAGTTTTGTTGTAATGCACAAAAAGGAGTGTATTATTTGTGTTTTATGACAAGTATTGTGAATTGTGCAAAAGGAACGGAATTTCCCCAACAAAGGCGGCAGCAGAGATCGGCCTTGGCATGGGGACGCCAACCGCATGGAAAAAACGAGGGACTTATCCAAACCCAGCACAGGCGAAAAAGGTAGCAAACTATTTTAATGTTTCTATAGATTGGCTGATGGACAATGAAATAGAAAAACAGCCCACCGAAGGTGAGCTGCATCCTGCCAATAAAAAACTTATGGAGCTTTCCCGGACTCTTTCGCCGGAGGAAGCCGAGAAAGTATATAAGGCCATTTCGCTGCTATTAGAGAAATAGCTCTTTCGCATTGTTCAGGTGTCATTTGTAAAATAAGCTGCTCTAACGCCGTGTTCCAATCCATTGGTGCTCCTCCTCTTTTGTCGATTATTGTAAAATAAAAATCCTTCCAAATTCAGCATGTATTTGGTACAATTCAATTGTAACAAATTGCATTGCCAATATGTACTGACAAATGTTGCGGTTTCGGCGCAAAAACTGTCATGTTTTTCGGGCAAAAGTGTCCGGTAACAAAAAACAGGAGATGAGTTTGTGAATTCAGACGAAGAAAGGAATTGGGATAACTTTTTATTGGAGGTAGCCACAAAACGGCAGGAGCAGGGAATGACCCACAAGGATTTGGCCGATAACGCCGGGGCAGTCGAAAGGACAATCTCCCGGCTGCTTTCGGAGCCGACCAAGAATCCGAGCCTTTTTCTCGTTGCTTCCATCTGCCAAGCACTGCACATATCTCTCGACAAGCATTTCGTGAAGGAAGTCTACAACAAAGCCGACAGCCAGAACAGCGAAGAAATGATAGAGGTTCTGAAAGAGCAGGTGCGCCAGCGCAGGAAGCTGTCAAAAACACTCTTCGCAGTTATTTTTGTCCTGCTGGCGATGATGATTTTATACCTCGTCCTGATCGATGCAAATAACCTTAACTACGGTTTAATTCGGGATTAAGAACAGAGGTTCTATCCAAATATAATCGTACGCCACAGCGTGTCCGATAGAAAGGACTGATAGAGGAGATGGCCAAAATTTGAGAGGTAATGGAGCTGATGTTTGCGGCACAATTCTCGCTAGTATCCTATTCTTCATCTTATCCTCATCCTGTTTATCTCTTTTAGAGGATGCAAATGCATGCGATATCTGCGGAGAGAATGAGGCGGATTCGTCTGTCTATGTAGTCGATGAAGAACTCAATGTTTGTGAGAACTGCCGATACGATGCACTTTTCTGCTGTGACGGGTGCGGTGAATGGTATTACGCCGATGATATCGCATACTGCGATGATAATACAGGAAAGCTATATTGCGAATGGTGTTATGAGGAGATGGCATAAGTGCGCAAAAGGGTCGCAATCTTTGTATTGCTGCTTATACTGCTATGCATACCGGCGGTAGCGCACAGCGGCGGTACCGATAAAAATGGTGGCCACATCGATCACTCCACAGGCGAATATCACTACCACCACGGGTACCCCGCTCATCAGCACGATGGCGGTGTGTGCCCGTATAATTATGTCGATAAATCGGGCAGCACCAGCGGGAGCAACGGGAGCGGTAATGGTAGCGGAAGTGCTGTAAAGGCACCGCCACCCAAAAAGAAAAGCAAGGACGAGCAAGACAATGGGATTTCGACAGGAGTGTTCGTAACGCTGTCTATTATAGGTGTGTTTGCGCTCGCCGGAGCGGTTGAGAAACACATTGGTAATGGTGATAAGTAAAATACCGCCCCCGGCAACGAGGGCGGTTAATAACAGGAGGGGAAGACAATGTTGGACAATGAAAAGAAAGATGAGAACAATCAAGAGTACAAGAGAGGTTCTGTAGGGATCATAACAGCAAAGACTGTAAGGGGAAACTTGAAGTTGATTGGGCTTTCAGCCGTTTGGCTTGTCGTTTGCTTTTGTCTCGCAGCGTTTGTCGCAGAGAGCGGAACCGTATATGACATGATTGTGGGGATGGCGGCATTCGCCGGGCTTTCAATTATCTTTTCTGTTTGTAAGATCATCAGCATTACAGCCAAAAGCAAGGTAAAGTTTGTAGCAGATCTCGATGAGAAAAAAGTACAAAGAAACGAGCAACGAGAGAAAGAAGCAAAGGTGAAGGCAGTCGAAGATGCGAGACGGAAATTGCATGACTTGGTCGTGATGCAAGGGAAACTAAAAAACTATTGTGAATCCGGCATAATAAGTGAAGCTGAAATGAAGAGTACGAGCGAAAAGCTCACGGTAGACATCGCAGAGGCAGAGGCCGAATTGAATGCCTTGGAGGAGAGAGTTGAGGAGAAACCACAACATGGAATTGAAACCAGAAAAGTAAAGGTTATACCGGTAAAGATAGGGTCAGATAAGCAAAAGAGCAAAGCAAAGCAATCGAAAGAAGAACCGCAGGCAAACGAAAAGCAGTCAACTGCAGGGCACAAAAAGAATAAAAAACCTATCATTACATATTCGCTTGCCGCTCTGTGCCTTGCTCTCGGCGTTTTGTGCGTATGGCAAGCCACCCAGCTTTCTGAAGCTCGCAGCGATATTTCAGACCTTCAAAGCACCATCACTGCAGGAGAAACAAAGATGAAAGCGCAATCAGGTGAAATAAAAATGCAAAACGAGATCATCGATGACTTGAACGATCGAATTGATAAACTTTATGGAGAGGTTAATCGACTGCTTGGATACAGGAAGTATCTAACGGCCGCGGACTTCGAACGAAGCTACCAAGAAAGCCTTGATGAAACCAGAGAAATAACCAGAAAGTACGGATAAAGGTTTCGGTTCATACCGCTATATATAACTGGAGGTATACGAGAATGCTCTGTAAGAAGTGCAAAAAGGAATTGCAGGAAGATTGGCTGTACTGCCCTTGGTGCGGTTTGAACGCAAAAAAGCCGCCAAAGCAGACGATGTACCGCAGAAAGGACGGCCTGTACGAGAAGAAGGTCACGATAGACGGCAAAAGAATAGCGTTTCGTGCCAAAACGGAAAGGGAAGTAATCCAGAAAATCGCAGCATATTCAGTTGATTCAAAAAGCGAAACAACAGCTCTGTTCAAGAAGTACGCGGAAGAATTGGAACGGTCTTGGGACGAGCTTGCCTATAACACCCTGCGAAGCTATAAGCCTGCGCTGAAACGGTGCGTTGAATACTTTGGGGATATGCCTGTCGGGGATATCACACCGTATAGCATCTCCCTGTTCCTCTCCAAGATGGCCACCACCTATTCGCAGAAGACAATCAAAAACCACTTGAGCATGATTTCGCAAACGCTCGATCTCGCAGTCATGAATAATGAGATCGCCACAAACCCAGCATCCATCAAGTATAAGCCGACTGGGAAGAAGCCGGTGAAGCGCAAGGAGGCCGCAGAGCAGTACGCCGAAGTAATCAGACAATACTGGGACGAAAGCCTGTACTCATGGCTGGCGTACTTCCTACTAAACACTGGTCTGCGAAAAGGCGAGGCGCTGGCTCTCCAGTACAGGGACATCGATACGGAGGAAAACATCATCTCCGTTTCCAAGAGTGTGTACTTCATCAGCGATAACCCTTACATCAAGGAGCCGAAAACATCCGCCGGGGTACGGCTGGTCATCCTCCCGCTGTGCGTGAAAGAAAAACTGAAGCCCGGCAAGCCGAACGATTATATCTTCTCCACGGATGGGAAGCCCCTGCACGAGCATCTCGTTGATGCAGGGTGGGATCGGTTCTGCAAGGCTCACGACATGGGCGAATGGATAAAAGGTGCAGGAGGGAAAAACAGATTCAAACCGGCGGTCACCTTCCACCAGCTCCGGCACTACTACGCCACCAAAGGCTCGGAGCTTGGCATACCACGAGAAGTCATGACAGAGCTGATGGGGCATTCCTCTTATATCGTCACGGAAAACTACACACATATTCGAAAGGCTGCGCTGCAATCTGCTGCGGAAAAAATCAATGGCACAGAAATGGCACAGTAAACACGGAACCCCCTATTGATTGCTTGGCTTTTTTATGGTTCGAATCCCTTCGGGTCCACCATATCATAAACCCGCAGAAATGCGGGTTTTTCCTTTGTTCATACGGGTTTTCAGCATTTTTAGTCTATGCAAATCTTGCTGTTTCTTGCGGTATTTTTGCGTATATGTGGCACAGTAATGGCACAGTAAAATACCCCCTCCAGTTACGGAGGGGGTATAGTTGCTTTTAGCCCTTGAGGAAGTATTTATACACCGGGTTGCCGCCCTTGGCATATGCCTCCGCTTTAACACAGCGGCTATATGTGCTGGATGCAACATACTTATCTCCAAGGAGATTCTTCTGCGCTTTGTATGTGGAGTATTTATACAGATGCTCAAGGACATCTACCCTGTCCTCATTCGACATCTTCTTATACTCCGCACTGTTTATGAAAGCCTGAATCTCCTTGTGTGCTGTCTGCCCTTTGACGATGCAATATTCTTCATACTGTTTTGCGTTCATCTTGTAATCTGTTTTATTGTTCGTCACGGTCTTGCTGGGCTTTGAGGGGAGAACAGCCGTATCCTCTGTTTCCTCGTACAACGTGGTCAGTGCAACATCAACAGGATCGCTGCTTTCCTCAGAGTAGTAACCGGGAGAGAGCATATTGTACGCCAACCGGCCAAAGAAACTGCCGCCGGTGTTCTCCTGTTTGTTGCCCCACAAATCAACGCGAGAAGTAAGGGCCTTAGAAGCAAAGGGAACTTTGGCAATCTGCTTGTCGCCAAATACCTTTCCCGTCTGCACAAAACCCTTGTAATTTGGGTCATAGTAATATGCGTTCCGGCTGGTATCATCTACCGCACGAGCAATCTGTCCAAGGATCGTCGGGTTTGCCTGCGACAAATAACCAGTAATTTGGTTCGTCATGAACGATACGATCTTCGAATCGGAACTGTACTGACCATTGGACAGCGCAGAGTTGACGCCTTGCAGCATGGACATCTCCAGCATGGGTTCCGATATTGTGGAAAACACATCCGCCAGAGTTGCGAAGGAGACTTCATCGCCGTTTTCCACTGTTTCGGCAACTGCAGCGCCAGTAAAGAGAGGCAAGGAGAAAGGGGCCAGCCAGTCAATCGTATAGTACTTGTCGCCGATGTGAAGGGCAAAGCCCTGCGCTCCTCTGTCTTTCTTGTACTTGGATTCTTTGTCATCGTCAAGGGCGCCTGCAAGAAGCCCCAGCGATTGCAGGAAATAGCCAAGAGCGAATATCCCTGTCCCGGTAAGGCCGGAAGAAAGAGTATCTATCGCCTCTGCTGCGGTCTTGTTGCCTTTCTTGACATCGTAGACCGCTTCCTTTATGCCCTTGATAAGACCAATTGGGCTGTATTCAGCACCTCTTGCAAGAATGTCGATAGGGGTCTTCGTAAACGGCATAATTCCTTCTGCAACGGCTGTTCCGACATACCAACCGGCCTTTGCGCCTTTTGTCTCCGCTGTTTGTGCCTTTTTCAAAAGGTTGCGCTTGGTTTTGTTGATAAAGGATGCAAACTGGTTTGCGTCTCGGAATGTTGCCTTCTGTGCTTCCAAGATGGCGTAGGCTCTTGCCTTATTCAACAATTCCTGCGCCTGCGGAGTATTCCGGGTGATCTTGTCGTAGTCCAAGTGGTTGGCATACAAATAACCAGCAAGCGCTCTTGCATAGTGGTGTTTGCTGAAAATCTCATCGCCTTTGTCCATCGCCTTATTGGTCAGCTTTCGCCAGCCTTCAATTGCTTTTGATTTGAAGATGGTTCGCTTTTCCTCTATGCTGCTCGACTGGTTGTACTTTCCTCCGCCTTGGATTTCGTCCACAACAGTGTCAAAGTCTTTTTTGCCAAACTCCATCAGCCGTTTTCCGACATTGGTTTTTGTAAAGAAAGATGACTTTGTACGGACACCATTTCGGATGAATGCTTTTTCCATCCCAGCGGCAAGGAGGTTCTTTGTTGCAACCAAAGGCATAAAAGCTGCATTGCCTACAACATTTCGAACCTGCGTGCGGATATTGCCGAGCATCGAGAGATAACGCCATGCATTCCACTTGTCCCATGCTGTTGCCGGGATTTGGTCTGCAATGTTCTGTTCGATCTCATCGATCGTTTCGTCAACTGCTTTCCCCTGCTCTTTCGGGTCTTTGATGTTCTCGGCTTCAAGCAGCTTTCTGGCAAGCCCCTCATCAATCTGAATCGGGTCACCGCCATTGTCCACAATGTTCTTATTCATCGTGTCCACCATGCGGTTGAGATAATACAGCTTTCCGGTAGGCGTTGCTTTCTTCAAAACCCGCATCGCCTGCACGACTTGTCCGGCCCTAGTGGCGGCTGCAGCAACATCTGCAGCATAACGCATGGCGTTCTTTACATCGCCAGCTTTTGCAGCCTCCATATAGAGGTATTCACCGAGAACAAGCGTTTTCTTGTCAAGCACCTGATCTCCGTTCACCGCATTGGTAAACAGCTCATCCGCCTTGTCGTATCCCTCTTTATCGATAATTCGCTCGGCATATTCCTGCGCCTTTTTGTCGCTGATTACCTCGTACCCTCTTGCTCCTGCAAGGATTTCTTTTGCGTGCTCCTCCAGCATGGAGTCTGGGGTTTGACTCGCTTCAAGAATCGTCCGAGTGCCGCGGGTAACCTTTTGCCCATTTACGCTGGTGGGAACATAAATATCCCTTGCTGCTTTTTCGCCGCGCTTAAATGCGCCTTGCTCAATAGCAAGTTTCTCCATCTCCCCGCGGAAGCCGCTGCGAAGATTGGACAGCTTTTCGTTGTACTGTGCAAGGGCTTCGGCGTCTGTTGCTCGTACTTCGCCACGGTATCTCTCGGAGATCGCATTGTACTCATCCATGTAGGAGGCAAGGGCTCTTGCCTTTTTCTCTTTGCTCTGTGCTTCGGAGAGGTCTGCAATTAGCTTTGCTTCTCCATCTTTCCAGGCGACCGTTTCCCTCGCCTCCGCTGTTGCCTGTTGACGATAATCTGCAAGCTGATGGCGAAGGTTCTTTACCTCGGCTTGTGCAGCTTTCAAAGCCTCGTCAGCCTTAGCAGTTGCTTCGGATACTGCTTTGTCGATGTCAGCCATGTACTGGGCATCTTCCATGAGGGAGTAGCGGATATCATTGTTGGAGCTGTTGAATCGCTCAGAAAGGGGGATTACATTGCCAGTGTCATCATAGGTGACTGGGTCTGCGGACTTAACATCTTCTTCCGGGTGGAAGAAAATATAAACATCACCGGCTTCCGCCTCCTGACCTCTTCCACCATTATCATAGATGTTGGAGATTTTTACGCCACGATAGCCCTGTTCTTCCGCAAACTTTGCAATATCTCGCGTGGACATCTTCCCGGTCGATTTTACCGACACTTCCGCAGTTGCACCGTTCCTTAACTGGTCTTTGGCACCATTGAGTATCTGCGGGGCAAAATAACTGCCAAACTTTTTCGCTATGGCTCTTGCCATACCGGGAAGCGCGTCCGCCAAGTTGCTTGCTTGAATTTCCGCAAACAACCCATCCTTGTCACTCATTTTAATAGATCCGGTGTTGTGGTTGTATTCCGCCCGGAAGGTGTTGCCGCCTTTTGGCTCAAGGGTTGTGAATATCTCGTTCCAGTTGTGGCTGTTCCCATCAACCTCAAGGAAGTTATCGGTTTTACCACGCAGAGAATAGTTCCCCGCCGCAGAAAATTTAGCGAGCTCTTCTCGCGCTTCCTCAAAAGACATAACGCGGATTGAATACCGGTCAAGGTCTTCTCTTACAACGACATCATCAGACCCACTTCTCGCTTCAAGTCTGTTTCGCAGCCTTACATCTGCCTCAAGTTCCCCAAGCAGTTTCTTTTCGCTCTCATTGAAAACATCTGTGTGCTTCGAGAGCATCCAAAGGGGCGTTGATATGCCACTGTATCTGTAATTTTCGGTAGCCTCCAGCAACCTAACAAGAGTATCATGGGCAGTAATATTATTTTGGCTAAAATCCTCTGCAAGCCTATCTGCGTACTCATCAACTTTTTGAGCTATAATATCGTTAAGGCTTTCAATTCTACGGTCGAGGTCTGTAAGGAACGATTTAATATCCGCCCGTTTCATAATGCGGTAGGCGCTACCAAACTCATTCCCATCGTTGCTTGCTTCCTCATTAAGCCGATTGACAACATCCTCTATAGGCATGGCGCCGGTGTTCCCTGCCGCATTATTTATAGCCTTATTCCCCTTTTTGCCGCTGTAGGTCTGCGCCATGTCGGGATTGGAAGTCGCAAAGAAAGACATCTTATCGTCAGCTTGCGCCGTGTCGATCTTCGTGAAACCAAAAGACTTTGTGCCGTGGTAAAGCGGTTCCGAATTATAGCCAGCCGCCTTCGCAGCCTCGTCAACAAGCCGCTGGGCTTCCTTCATATTGCCGCCTTCTACCGCTGCGAAATACTCACTATCCATTGCCGGGGCATCCATGAGGGAGAATTTCCCGCCATCGTTAAAGTGTTTCTCAAGGGATTTGAATAGCTTGCTGTTCTTCGATAGCTTATTGGCTGCATACATCTCTTTGATGTAGCTTTCAATATCACTGTCATACAAAGAAACATATTTCTTTCGCCAATGGTCTTCTGGCAGTTTACGCCATGCGTCTACCTTCTTCGCATCTCGCTCACGGATGGTGTCCACGGCTTCACGGTATGCAGCGTCAAGGGAGCCACCACGCAGCAGTTTCTTTACTGCGCTATCCTCGTTCTTCGCAAAACCCGCCTCCACGATAGTCTGTATCTTCGAGTAGGCATTGTCAACAGAAGCATCAACAGATGTGTTACGAACCTTCTTCGGCTCGGTAACATTCTTAATCGCATCTACCTCGCTTTGGGTCAGCCCCTCCACATACTCTGTGTCGATGGAGTAGAAGTTCGTCCTGTTGTAAAACTTGGAGGTATGGTGCCAACTTGTCTGCGTTAAGAATTCTTTCTTCAATGTCGCCGCGTTGAGCCTCGAACAGTCGATATCGGGATTGATGTCTTGGATAGCATCAATGATGTCGGTCTTCGTCCAGTTCGACAATGGCTTCTCTCCGCTTTCGTAAGCCGCCCTTGCGTTGTTGGACATACTGTATCCGTCATAGCCGTTTCCACGGTGGTCGTCCATGATGGAGTAGCTGCCACCTGCATCTTCTGCGCTATTCTGCATAGAATAGTTATCGGTAGGAACAATATCGCTGAACGGTACGCCAGAGATATTGACACCGTTCCCGTTATATGTTATCCTACCAATAGAACCACTCTGCTGAAGCTCTCGGGACGCTATTGTAAGCCCGATACGGCGAAGAAGCGGAACGGTTCTATTTTTATCTGCATATACAATTTCGCTGCCCCGGATAAAATTCTCGGGGTTCTTTTTTGTATATGCGCTGTTGACCTTCTGCATATCATCAACAAGGAATCCTTTTTCGTAAGGACGCAAATCCAGTATTGTAAGCAATGGCTGTCCGTTGTCCGCTTTCACGGCTCCGATTACCACCATTCTGCTATTGCTTCCGGATTTTCCTTGTCCCTTGCTGCGCAAAATCAGAATCGGGTCTTCAAGTATCTGGGGGATTTTCTTTATTGCGCTGTCACTAACCTCTGGATGGTCTTTCTGTATAATATTTAATTTATCACTGGTTAAATATATGTCGCTCTCTATTGCCCCAAGACCCTGCAAAACGGGGCCAGTATTCCCGAGAACAAAAACAATCCCATTGGGTTTTCCGTCTCTAACCCACTGGCTTATATCATCCGCATAGCTTTCGTAGATGGAATAGCGTGCGTCCGCCTCAGCAGTCACATCCCCGGTTTTCCCTTCCATACCGTCAATTAAAGCCCGCTGCGCTTCGGACAGCCTATTGTAGGCTTCCTGTGCAGAGGGCTTTCCTTTCAGCTTTTTGAGGATACGGTTCAAGAAACCTTTAATGCCGGTGGCGGCTTCCGTATTTCTTGCGCCGATGTACTCCAGCATATCCCGACTGCCCAAAAGATCACCGCTGATATCGGCAGCGACTTCCTCCGCAGCTGCATTCGGGTCAAGCTCAATTCCATTGCGCTCGTACAGTTCGGTTTTGGCATTCATCATGCCCTTTACCATATCGGCATAGTCGGGGTTCTCTACCAGCGTATCAATCATCCCGGAATACTTGCTATCAGCTACAAGGTCGTGAAACATCTCATGCCCGAAAGTAACCATCAGCGGATCGCGGGAATTGATGTTGACATAAATGGTGCCATCCGGTGCGCGATAGCCATTGGTCAGTCGGTACTGCCCATCGACCTGCACAGCACCCTCAAACCACACGATGGTCTTGCCAAGGTATTTCGCTGCATTGTTCACCTCGGCAACAGTTTTCTTTTTACTGCCGGGAATTTCAGCTTTCTTATAGCCGATATCGGTATTGCCGCGCACATCGGTATTGGTAATCTCCTTGATACGGCGCTTGCCGTCTACATCGGTAATGGTGTTTTGCTCAACGGAAAGCCATCTATCAAGGGATTCCTGCTGCATCTGCTCCGCCTGCGCCTGCATATCGGCATCGAACTGGGCAGCAGCCTGTTCTCCTGCAGCAGCGACACGCTGGGCATATTCCGCCTGGGAGATTGCCTGTTTACCGGACTTCGCAATGTTCTGCGTAGCCACTTCGATAGTGGCAATATCCTGCGCTGTGTTTCCGCTGAACTGTACGCCGGTCAACTGGGAGAATGCCTGTCTTGCGGCAGGGTCGTTATTGATGCGAGCAGCTATGCCTTGGTTAGCTGCTACACCGGCAAGGGCGCTGTTGTAGGCTTTCTCTCCTGCGTTGGCAGGATTATCAACTGTGGGCGCAAAAGCCTGCTCTACGCTGTCCTCTGCTGTTTTAATGGATTGTGTGCGCTGGGCATCGGTAATAGCTGTTGCTACGGCTTGCGGAGTAGCTTCCACATTCAGCTTTTGGGCTGCCTGCGCCAGCGTATCCGCTTTGGAGGCCATCGCCTTGATCTCGTTGATGGAGACCTGGGTAATATCGTTCTGGATTTTGGAAAGGCCGCTCTCAGCATCATAGGTGAGGTTTGCTTCATACAGTCTACCCACCATTTGGTTGCTGGGGTTCTTCTGCACCTCCGCCGCATAAATGGCAGGTGCGGTGCCTGCGCCTTTCTCCACGCCCTCCTGCACCTGCTGCGCTACGGCAGCAGGGGAAGCATTCAGTGCCTTTCCTAAGCGGTTGTAGGTTACGGAGCGCATAGCAGCATTGCCACCGCCCATCACGCCGCCTGCGAGAGCGCCGAGGAGCATATCGTAGCCGAAGTTGTCCATCTCATCGCTTTCGCCTGTGAGAGATTTCTCGATGGCGTAGTTGACGATGTCCTCTGCGCCCTCCTCAACGCCTTCGGAGATAGCGTCACGCAACCACTTGCCGCCCACAGAATTCGCCACGCTATACAGTCCGGGGGCTTCGGACATCAGTTTTTTTGATACGGCTTGCCCAAGTTTTGTGCCGCCCATTTTGCCGTATACACCGCCAAGCTGCTCGGTAAGCATGGAAGCGGCACCGGCAGCGGAGCCAAGTGCAAAAGCCATATCTGTATTCCCGTACTTCTCATAGGCGTCCACATATTTATTGCCTGCGGCAGATGCAGCCATCATGGGCAAACCGGAGCCGGGGAGGACCGCGTTTGCAACAAGGGACGGCACCATGTTCGAGATCGTATTGATCAGCTGCAGCGCTCCGCCCTCAACAGCACCAACGCTGGCTACATTCTTTTCGTGGCGCAGTTCTGCCTGTGTCTTATAGTCTGTGATGGGGATTTCTCTCTTATCGGCAAGCCCGGCCCGCTTTACGGCTTCGGTACCGCTTACACCGCTTTCCATCAGCCGCTTGGCTTCCCATGCCTGCGCTTCCGGATTACCGGAAAGATACGAAGATGCTGCAGCGGCATACTGCCCCATGCTTTGGAATGCATTCTGCACGCCAGAAATGGCAGCATCGACAGCCTTGAATTTATTCTCGTCCGGGTTGTAGTCCTCTACCGCTTCCGCATTTCGCTGGTTCTTCCACTGGGTATAGGCGTTCTCGTACTCAATGGCAGCTTTATTGGCGGCTTCCTGCTGTTCCTTGGCTTGCTCCGTCATGTTCCCCGCACGCCGATATGCGCCAGCCTTAATAGCCGCATCGTCACGCTGCGCTTTGATAGCGTCCAGCTGTTCCTTCATGATATCACTCTGCTTACGAGAAGAAGCCACGGCAGGAGCAGCCTGTGCAGGCTGCGTGCCGGGAGAAAGAACAGTATGCTTAATCTCCTGCGAGCGGTATGGGGCCATTAAGTTTTCCATATCGCTTGCGGAAACCTTTTTCGGAGAGCTGCCATCGCTACGTGAGGTATTGTTGGAGTTTCCGTACATTAGACCCTGCATTTCTTCGGCTGTTACCTTCCCCATTTTGCCCTCCTTATCCATAGCGGCGATTCCAAATGTCGGCTGCCTGCTCACTCGTGTATCCGAGTTTTGCCATTGCCTGTGCAAATGCCCTAATGTCGCCCGTGTCGGTTACCTTTGTGCCGGTTATGGTCTTAACGCCGGGGGCTTTTGCAACCCCTGCGGAGTAACTGGCCTGTGCATTCATCTTTCCAGTCTGCGGCTCCCGGTTCGCCTGAATCATGTCGAGGTATGCCTGATTCACCGCATCGGAATAGGCATTATCCGCATCGGCAAGGCTTCGGTTGTATCGGTTGTTCAGCTTGACATAGGATGTTTCTGCAAGGCCGCCGTTGATGCCCTCACGAGCAAGCTGCCCCGGCATATTCTTGAGTGCCATCTCCTTGGCGATGTACGCTCTGCGAGCATTGTCCTCACGGTTCTGCGCCGCCTGCTTCTTCTGCTCATCGTACATCTGCTGGTTGTATGCAAGGAGCTGGTCGTAGGCAGCAGTCTGTGCATCGAGCTGGGCTTTCAGCGAAGCGAGGTAGCTGTTCCGTTCGCTTGCATCCTGGTAGGAATACGGGGTATTGCTACGGCTTCCATAGGCACCGGCGGCATCCTCCAGTGCGGCAAGTTTATCGTTGTAGCCGCCCCATGTTTTTGATAAGTCAGCTCCGGAAATTCCAAGAATATTGCCTGCTTCGTTAGCTCTCCTTGACTTTTCCTCTCTTAACTTCTGATGGGCTTGCCCTCGCTCTTTCGCTGCAGCGTAAGGGTCTTTTTTGGTGCTTCCGCCGTCATTCACCACGGTCGTGTTTCTTCTATATGCCATATTACCCCTCCTTCGCCGCCGTATCGTATTGTTCGATGGCGGATAAAATTCTTCCCCGCAACGCCTGAGCTGATGCGTGTTCGGTTCTGTATTTTTCTTTGACTTCCTCCAGCTCGGCAAGCAGTTTGTCACAGTCGGTCTGCGGCTTTTCTTCTTCCTTATAGGTCACGCTGAACCAGTCGCACACGCCTTTGCAGAGCGCCTCGGCAATGCGCTTTTTGTTTTGCACGATCCAAATGGCATCTTGTCCATTATCATGGAATGCGATTTCGGGATAGATCGAAAGCATCGGGGTTCTGCCGATCTCGTAAAACTCGTCCTTCTGATAGACCCCTCGGTGGGTGTTCCGCGGGTAAATCTCCATAAGCCTGCGGTAGACCATTTGACAGGCTCGATCGCTGACTCCGCCAACCTTACCATAGCGCAGGACGGTCGGGCCTTGCGCAGAACCCTCTTTCAGCGTGGCAGAGCTGGCGTTTGTATGAATAGGCATGTGGAGATCTGATCTCCAAGCGATACTTTCGGCGACACGCTCCTGCATGGTCTTATCGGGAGACGCGACCAGCACATCGAATCCGCAGCGGGTTAGAGCATCGGCGCAATAAGCGCCGATCTCTACACACACATCATGCTCGTACACACCCGGAAAGCCGTAGTACGGGGCATGGGGAGCCGGTCTGCGTTCCGGAGAAAGATACACTTTAGGCATCTTCTTCCTCCTCATGGATATACTCTGCTTGTTTCTTTTTCATAGTAGCCGCATCGTAAGTTCCGTTTGCAGCAAGAGCCACAATAACCGCATTCAAAAGGCAGAGAATAACGCCCTGAGCCGTTACAGATGCGTCATTGAACGCTTCCGCTCCGATCAGGATAAGAGCCGCTACGATGTAAGAAAGAAGCTGTGTATTGATGTTCCGCAGGGGGGTCTGCTTCAAAAACTGCGTAATGATGGTTACCATCATTACTGCACCTGCATAGGTTCCGAGGGTCGTCCAAGTAACAAATTCGTTCATGTTCATGCTCCTTTTACTTAATGATGTTGTTTGCAATGGCTGCTACAATGGCAACCGCAATCGCCGCACCGATTCCGGTTAAAATAGATCGGAGGACAGCATTCCAGTTGTCCCCCGGCTTTCTTTCCAGCGTTTCAAGGCGCTCACCCTGTCGGCTTAATTCGGTTGTCATCGTTTCCATGTTGGTCGCTAAACGATTCACGCTGTTAGCAATCTCTCCAAATGCTTTCACGCTATTTTCGAGATTGTCGATCCGGCGGTTCTGTCGCCGGTTTTCGTCCTCCATTCTTCGTGCAAACTCCTCATGCACATCTTTCGGTAGGAAATTTTCCGTTCAGATCACCTCTTTCTTCGGCTGAACTTTTTCGGTGCAGATGGTCATTCTACTGGGTCGGCAATCAGCCGGTAGTGACATCAGTCGCCGTCAAAGAAGTGGTCAGCTTGCCCTTGTAGAGGATAAGGGTGTTTTTCAGGCCAAGAGTGACCTCCGCAGTCAGAGCCATCACCATGATGGGGAGACCACCGGTTGCAGAAGAAAATAACCCGATGTGGGTTGCCTTTCCGAACTGCTGCCCCTCATTGGGTGCGTCCCATGTCAGATTGACAGTGCCGTTTGTGATAGACGAATTCGCAGCGGCGTCCATTTCTGCTTTCAGGCGCTTATAGCCGGTGCTTGCGGCGGGTTCGGGGAAAGCAGTACACTCCCCTGCCTCGCTGAATGTCGGCGCTGCATTCGAGAAGCCAAGGTAGCAAGCGTTGCTGGTAGGAATGAGAGATGTGCCACCGCTACCAAAGCGTCCATAGAATGCGTTCAGAATGTTGTTTGCGAGATTGGTGCTAATCATAGTAAATACCTCCAATTTTATTGTTAAGTTGTTATTTCTTTTACAATGTTAAGCTCAATTTTAAGCGGGTTCGAACCCCTATAGTAACCCGCTTTGTAAATCGGCTTGAACACGGATTTTTCATAGTCGCTCAAGCCGTATACAGCAGAATTATAATCGTCGATGGGCAATCCGCCCTCATACGCATCTGCAAAGTTGTCAAAAGCTTGTTGTTCTGTTATTACGGTTGTTGTTGCAGCATTGCCCGAAATAACAGTTTGGTTCCAGCCCTCCGATAGGGTAACATTGCCATACGACCAATTGGGGTCAAACTGTTGCAGAAAAGCTTCTGGAATAGTCATTGCCCCATACGAATACCAAAAAAAAACACTAAAAACAATCGCGACAACAACATTTGCGGTAACCCCATAAGCAGGCATTGCATTCATAAAAGCAATTCCAATACTATTAACAATTTTGGTGCCAGTATCATAGGTAGGCATTGTCCCTGTCGGTGTTTGAAGTGAATAAGCATATAAACGGTGCCCAGTCGTTTCATGAATTGGATACCAAATCATTGGGAAGGTTGCCGCATTATAATCCTCATAACCGTTATCGGTGTACCACTTCGTCGGTTTGATATATTTCGGTCCCACCCATGAGCTTGGAAAAGACAATGCGTTCATCAAATTGTCCCACGTCTTTTCAGTTATGCCAGAAAATGACGGCTTGTCAAAAATCACTCCGCAAAACTCAACTGCATCTGCGTCCGAAAAGATTTTGTCAAGTGGAGACGGCGAGCCTGTAAGCAGATATTCCGCCATCGAATTTAGCTTTATTTTTACTTCAGGCGAGGTAATTTTTTGCCACGACGGTGTAACTGAATATGACGTGTCTGCATATGAGAGGTCGAATGTCCCTTTACCCCATGCCTTTATTTCCAATCTGTTTAGAGAGACTATGACTGTCCCATTACCAACAGCGTCACCGAAAGTCATAACGGCAATCTTGTAATCGTCCAAAATTTCCTTTGTGTCAAGCGTTCCAGTCACCCCACCGATAACCACATCTTTTTTGATGTTAGCGGGAATAAAAGTGCTCGGTTTTGTGATTGTAGCTTTAGAAATAGACTTGCCAGCAGACGGCACGATAACTTGGTTTCCGTCAGCCATCGAAAGGGCAACAGTAACCTCTTCGGTTTCGCCGCCGCTGCTGGGGACGTTGGTTGTGATGGTAACTTTCGACAACCCATCGTAACCAGCATCGGGCATTACTTCCGTGGTGCCGTTTTGGACAATCTCCACGGACTTTTCCTGCACGGTGGCTTCTAAGTCAAATTCGACCGGTTCACCTGTGCTGCTTGGTATCTTAACGTGCTTAATACCGCTGTATGTCTTTTCTTCTCCGCCAATATCTTTCAGCTTGATATCTGCCATTAAGTCACCTCCAATGCTGCGTCATTTTGAATTGCGCTATAAACTTGAGTAACGGAAAGAACATCGACATTCTGAACAGGGTATTCCCAAGGAATAACTGCCGCTGCTTCTGCTTTCCAAAGCATTTTCATGCCCAAAATGCTAAGCATATCCACAAGTCCGATCTGCTGCGGTTGCGTGTCAGATACAGCTTTTAGTGTGGATATCTGGCTTGCCGGGGTAGAAGATAGGATTTCCGGGATTGCGGAGTTTTTAGCGGAAACTGCACCGCCGGACTTCCCACCAACGCAGTCACCGATACTTGCCTTTCCGCTGTTTTTTACGAAAGCAGAATTGGCAGAGGTACCATTCACAAACAGAACACCATCGCCTGTCGGAGTCGGCTGAGCCAATTTAACGCTTTCCGAACCGGTTATCTTGTTGACGACTGTTGCTGTTCCCGGTGGAACAGGGAGTGAAAGAGAAAGCCCCTCTGCGAACAGAATAGGGTTAAGCACCACGCCATGACCGGTAGGAACAGATTGGAACAGGTTAAATTTCTCACCGGTATTATTCGGATTGAGGGTTATTTCTGTTCCGTTTGGGCTGGGCTGTGTAATCTCAATATGTTCTTTTCGTTCCTGCTTGTTGACAATGACGCCGATACCGCTAATGGTGCTTTTGACTACGAATGCATCACTTGCTTCCCCATCTGCGGCAATCCCCGGAATTGCTCCAGCCGAATTGTCGAACGTTACGCCCCCAGAGGCGTCTGTGCCGCACAAAGCGGTTATCTCCGGTTTTGCGTAGTTTGATATTTTGGTTGCAGCGTCTACTGTCGCAGGGATAAACAGGAGCGTGACACCGGAAGCGGTATTTGCAAACGCCACTTGATTTCCTGCTTCTCCGGGGATTTTCTTTACAACGCTCCATACCAATGTGCCGCCCAAATATACCTCGCTGTGGTAGTGACCGTTCAGATACACTGCGCCAATTTCGCCGTTGAGATAAATCATCAGCTTTCCTCCCTAATAAGATACAGCACATTAGGGTTGGGGTTTTCCGGAAGAGCGTCAACGCTTTCTACCTCTGTAATTTTCGCGAGCACCGCAGGAAGCATGGTTCCGTCCTCATTTACTCTTACGGCTTCTGCGTCAAGCAAATATCCGTCAGCATCATTTTTGATGTTCGTGTTGATTGTCAAAGCCATATCCTCACCCCCATTAAAGTATCCTGTACTTGGCAGAACCGGCGGCAGTGAACACATCTGTACGGTAGGCGTAGTAGGTAGCCGTTACGCCGTTCGCCTGTGTGAATTGCACCGGATCCCCACCGTAGGTATTGACATCCGCCCACTGACCAAGCACATTTGTCTGAATCTTTGCACCTTGCTTTGTCGTGAGCAACCAAATGGTGTCTCCGGCAGAATAGTTGAATGTTGCGCCGGAGGACCCGAAGATCTCAATGTCGGACTGTTTTACGCATTCTGCCGCTTTTGTCGGCGCGGCATCAGGTGCGCCGGTCTTGGAGTAGATATACCGGTGGAAGCGAACAACTGCATTGCTTGTCACACTGCCTCTGCTGTCAGCAGCCGTGACAGGAAATTCTGTATTACTTGATACGGACAGCCCGGTTAGCCAAATGCCCTTGCTTGTAGGGTCTACCTGCTGTCCGTTCACGATGACATAGATTGGTGTTTTATTGGTTGCCCACCGGATATATACTCGATCCGCAACGCTTCCGATCTCATCGTTGTCAATGGTGGCTGATGTAAAAAGGGAAAGCGGGGTATAAAGAGACAACGTCCCATCGGCTGAAACATCGAAGTCATCGGACGGTTTTACCACCCCGGCGGTAGTCGCAGTTGCAATCGGGAATTGAACCATTCCGGCGGCTTCCTCTGCAACCTCGTCTATGTCCTCTTGGGTGAAGTAGTCAACGCCCTTTACCGGCTTGTCGCCTTTCAGCCCCTTTACAACGGTCTGCGTTCCATCGTCCTCCACGGTAGCACCATCGAATTTGATTTTTCGCCGCTGTGTCATGGCGGCGCCATTCCCATCGATAACGGTGTGCCCAGCGGGTGCAACAGCTTCCCATGTCTTCCCATCCACACTCGTCTCGAATTCCTTGTAGGCGTTTAGCCGCAGGAACTTGATTCCGCTTGAAATGATGCGTTTTGCAATCTCCGCCTGCACGGTACTGGCTTTTTTCTCGAAGTCTTCTGCTCCCATGTCAGCAGCTGCACCGGAGTTATTCAGCGCATCAACAAGAGAATTGTGTGCGGGGATAGCAATTTCCCTAAGCACAGCTTCTACGGAATATTGCATTTCACCTGCAGAAAGCGGCGGGGTAGTCGCCTGCCCGATTACCCCAACCCTATTACCTTCGCTATCGGTAAATACTGCATCCGGGGTATATGGATTGCCATCGGACGCCTTTATTTTTTCAAACATAATTTACCCCCTGTACTTTCTTGTCTCTCGATACTCCACTGCTATGTTCTCAATGCCAAACGGCTCTGCATTGCTGTTGGAGAATCGGAAGCGTATCTTATCAAGATTCCGCATATCCAGTTTTCTGCCCAGCACCTTTGGGGTGGTGTCGTTGTTCCACGTCCACTTGGACCAGTCTATATTGTCCCACGAGAAGAACCGGGCGCTAATGGAATCCGTCAGGATAGAGAACCATTTCCCTGCGCACATCGCATCTGCGTTTACGCTGGTGCGGACAAATGCAGACAGTCTACACGCAAGATAGCGGACGTGCTTGCTGGAATAAAAGGTCTTTCCGTCAATGTCCGGGGTTTCCCATTGGCATTGTACCGGCGTGTATGTCTCCCCATCCATCGTATCGTTGTAGGAATTTGGTGCGGTCTCATCGGTATTGAATCTGCATACCTTGCCGTCCGCTGTGCCGAAAAACAGCTCGCCGTTATCGTCCCAGATCACCCTTGCGGGGATTCCGGTCAGATAGAAGCATTCGTACTGGTAATTGGAATACGGCTCTCCCTGCTCAAAATGCTTCTGTAAGAGGTCGAGAACATACAAGCTATCACCGGCTGCGATAAAGTAAAAGTCCTTGTGTAGGCAAGCGTAGGCGTTAGAAACATCACTTTCGGCAAGCAGTTTCGGGTTGATATAAAAACTGCGACTCTGCACATAGCGTTCGCCGGTCACATCGGAAGCAGTCAGTGCAAAGATGCCGGTGGAGGATAAGAACAGCGGCTCGTTGTCTGTCGGGACGAAGCTATGCGCTGCAATGGCGCCGTGACCGGTTATGACATTGCCGGTTTTGAAAGCGAAGGTCTCCACAGGGTTCCCCAACTCGTCTGTGTCGGTTACTGTCGATCCTGTACGCACATAAACTGCACCTGTGGTTCCGCTTTTGTGTGCAGCGATTCTATCGCCTACAATGGAATATCCCACGATGCGTTCACTGTCCTCACCCAAGATCGAGTAGGACAGATCGGAGAAGTACGAGAAATCGTTCTGTGCCGACCAGAAGTCACGGTTCTTGAAGTTTGGGTCGCCTGTTACAAACAGTCTCGTCCCGGTCTCTCCGTAGACGATGCAGGTATCGCAGTTTGTAATACGGCTTCTGCTTCCTCTTCGGTCTTTTGATGCTGTGATATATACATTGTCGGCGCCGTCCAGCGGGGACTTGCCGGGGGCTGCCGTGAATGTCACGCTTCCGCTTTTGCGGTCTACGGTGAAATCGGTGTTTTCTGTCTTATCGATGAAGGAACCGTCCGCTTGCAATATCTTCGCCGTAACAGGAGCGCTGTCCAAGTTTTCAAGAGAAAGCTGAAATGTGGTAGAAGAAGCGGTCTTATCTCCTACATAGAAGCTCTCCGTCCATTTATCGGACATAAGGTTAATATCCTCATAGGTCGTGCCGCCCGTTCCGTCTGGATTCTTGTTGATTACGATCCTTGGCACATATGCCGTATCTGATACATTTGCCACTTTGAAGGTTCCTTCATGCGTGACCTTGTAGTAGTGCTTCCCGTCCAACAGATACAATGCCTTGTCGAAGTTTTTTGCCACGGAAAAAGCATCATTCATTTCGGAAGAGATGAGGTCTGCACCGGCGTACAGCTTAGTACCGGCATGGATAATGTCTACACCGCCAAGTGAAAACCTTCCGTTTATCCTTCCGTCATACTCTGCAGTTTTCGAGAAGCCAAGACGCTTTCTCACCCTGCCCGGAGAGGATCGTATCATGTTCTTGCAGTTCGGGCTTCGTCTTGGGTCAATGTTTGTAGCACCACTGGAAAAATCGCAGCCGTAAAAGTCGTTGATAACCATGCTGCTTGTATCTATTGCTTTTGTACTTGGGAAGCGCATGGGGGAAAATTTCATCTTCTCCCTCCTTACATAACAAATACAGCTTCAATGGTCTGATGCTTTTCTATGTCTTCTTCAGACATCGCTCCAACCATTTCAGCAAATCTACCTGTTAGATACTGATTCAACAGGAGCGTTTCGTCAATGCCGCTTGTTGCATCTATCGCAAGCCGCAGGGGTACCAACGGTACAGCCTTTTCTTCAATTTCTATTTCGGTAGATCCGGGCGCTCCCGCAAGGAGTGAATGTCTGTGCTTGTACTGGACATCAAACTGCCCGCTATAGTGGTATGGTACGGCAATCTTGTACTCGTCCAACCGCCTGTAGTCGGAGAAGTCTCGGAATGTAACGCCGTCTCCGGAGAACAGAATTTTCACCAGTCCGTTTATTTGCTTTGGAAGATCGTATGGTATCCATGCTATATGCTCCGGTATTGGGCTAAGTTCATACGGATAAAAGCCAGCATTGCGCACCATCAGCGGCTGCGTGCTTTCCATAATAACCGATTTCGTTGCAGGGACGGCAAGCCGCATGAAACCGTCTGGCTTTGTCGCCTCGAAATCGATCTCCAGCCCATCGTTAATCGTCAGTTTCCCTGTGGTGAACAGCTCCATTGAGAAGCACTTCATATCAGGGTCTTCAAACTTGTATGTTTCCCCCGGATAAACGGTTTTAATCTCAAAGTGAGACCCTCCCAAGCACTTCGGAACATTCTGAACGATGCTGACGGACTTAATAAGTGGGAATTGCGATTCCACCATCGCAACAGCGCCGTCCAGCAGGTGTTCCATTCTATCCCTGTAGTCTGCGATAAACCCGTTGCTTGCGGCAGACCCATTTACAGTAGCCTCATCGATCCACCGCAGCGCACCGTTAATGGCATCGTTCTTGTTCATTCAATCACCCCATGTACCCTGCTTCTTCAAGGATGCGTGCTACTTCTTCTGGTACATCTACCCGTTCGCCACGCTTGATCTGATAGGTGTAGCCGTTGATGCACACGGGCACTACGACATCTTCTTTGTTCAGCTGGTCCTTCGGCAGACGGATGCATACCTTCTTTCCCTTGGCGAGTTCATCGCCGGTCGCTTTTTCTACGATCTCTCCGATCATGTCGGGGTTGTCAGTCTTTTTGATGTTAGCCATATTAAGTCCTTTCTGTAAAAAAGGGAGGGGTGTTACCCCCTCCCTCGTATTTGGTTAGGCAGAAGCCATGGACTGGATGCAGACCATCGCCAGCTCCTGCAGGCGTACAGTAACCGCCATTGCTTTCCAGCCGACAGAGGCACGCTGGTTAAGCGGATCCTCGGTGCCGGCAGAGCCGGTGGGCTTGATGATGATTTCGGGCTTGGAGGAACCGTCCACATCGACTACGCCGTAAGCATCTTTGCCCACGATGAGGGTCTTGTGCAGCGTACCGGCAGTAGCGGTAGTGGCATCGGTTGGACACATGGTGGTCAGGATGAAACGGACACCATGGATGCGGCCGATCTCGCCCTTCATGATGTTCTGGGCGCCGTTGTACTTGGAGATATCCTGCCACAGGGCATCGTTCTGCAGGTCATAAGCGACACTGGGGTCGCAGAAACCGATGTAATAACCACCCTCCATCGTCTTTGCGTTGTTGTTGCGCAGGGTGCGGACTGCCTTCTTGATCTCCTCGCTGTTTACCACCTTACCGGCGGCAATAGCGGCAGCGG
>ERZ1034844.157-NODE-157-length-38907-cov-45.521749_pt1 | contig 38907 bp, 12 predicted proteins | sample MGYA00520594_ERZ1034844 | MGnify/ENA primary metagenome ERZ1034844 (study PRJEB33766, sample SAMN09781733) | gut metagenome | biome: gut microbiome | host: Homo sapiens | place: Madagascar | study: EMG produced TPA metagenomics assembly of the PRJNA485056 data... | reverse complement strand
ATTTTTTTTTCAAAGTGTTTTTAGCACCTCAATCATCTTGTCGACTTCACCCGTATTGTTGAAATGTGAGAATGAAATTCGCACGCAACCATTTTCGAGCGTTCCAAGACTACGATGTTTCAATGGCGCACAATGAAGTCCCGCGCGCACGCAAATCCCGTTTTGATTGAGAATGTCTGCAACTGTTGTTGATTGCATGTTTTTGACATTAAAAGCAATAACTCCGTTTTTTGCATTGTTATATTTTGTATATATAATTATATTATTTAGTTCTTCCAATCTATTAAATGTATACTTCGAAACCGCTTCAATTTTTTGTTGAATTTCTTCAAAATGATTTTCAACATATGTGATCCCCGCTCCAAGTCCCAAAACGCAAGGAGTTGCAATTGTTCCAGCCTCAAGTCGTTCAGGATAGTCTTCTGGCATGACACTTTCAATGGAGTTTGTGCCTGATCCGCCATGTTTGAGCGGGTTTAGTTTGATATTTCCGTTAATCACAAGTGCGCCACTTCCTTGCGGACCCATAAGACCTTTATGCCCCGCAACCGCTAAAAAGTCGATATAATCTTTTTTCATATCAATTTTCTCATGCCCCAAAGATTGTGCACCGTCAACCAAGAACAATATATTTCTGTCAAAGCAAAGTTTGCCGATTGCGTGAATATCAGCCATGTCGCCGTTGACATTTGAAATATGATTGCAAACAACAAGATATGTTCTTGGTGTGATTAGTTTTTCAATTTCATGTGCTGTGATAATTCCGTTTGAGTCTGTTTGGCATACAGAATAAGAAACATTATTGTTCTTTTTTAAGTGTTCAACTGGTCGATAAACCGAATTATGCTCGTTGCAAGTAATTATGATATGTCCGCCACGCTTCGCACTTCCCAAAATCGCATAGTTTAGTGCCTCTGAACAGTTTGACGTAAAAATCACATTTTCAGCCGATTCCGCTCCAACATGAGAGCGTATCTTTTCACGCACGCCCATAACTTCAATGGAGGTCATAAGGCTGAGATCGTGTCCCGCGCGGCCAGGATTGGCTGAGAATTTTGTAAGTCCCCCCAAAACACCCATAATGACCTCGGGCGGTTTTATGCGCGAAGTTGCGCTGTTATCAAAATAAATCACTTTCTACCTCCAAACACAAACATTTTTAACCTCATTTCAATATAGTGTTATAGAGGAGAAAAATGTTAATTTGGAAGTGAATATGAGAACAATACTAGCAATTTTTAGATCAAGGTCAGAAACTTTGAGTTTTGCCAACATATTGAAATCTTACGGCGTTGGAGTGTCGATTATCAACACACCAAGAAGCGCCAATGTTTCTTGTGGAATTTCTGCAAGTTTTTCAGCAAGCGGACTTGATTATGCAAGAAATATTGTTGCAAGAAGAAATTTCTTTTCGTTCGCAGGTTTCTTTGAAATTATGCCGATGGTTAATCACGACATAAGTTTGCGCCGCTTATAGGTGCAAATACATATGTATTAGACAATTTCTTTGCTGCATTGATCAACAAAATTTCTGTATTTCTCCGACACTGACAAAGTGTATCTCATCTTCTCAACATCGCTCATTTTGTCAAACTTAACTTGGTCAACAAGTTGTTTGATTGGATTTATGATGTTTTTGTCATCTTTCATCATATCTTTGACTTTTTCCAAAATTTCATCGTCTTCCTTTGTGGATAGTGCAAGAAGTCTGTAATCTGCATTGAAATTTGAAACATACATTCTCATTCCCCTGTTAACAAATTTTGTGCCTGTTTGAGACTTCTTGTTGTAAGTCCCATTTTTCATTCTCATTTTTGCTTGGAGTGCAAGCATTTTTAAAATGTCGTTTTCTTGATTTTTCATAAATTTTTCTCCCTTGTTTAAATTTTTGACGAGGGAATAATAATGTAAAAAACCGATTTTGTTACAGGGGAAAAATTGTCATTTTTGGCGAAAATCTCGGCATTATGTAGAATTTTGTAAACAGTCGACAAGATGAGTGCAAATTTAACAAATTCCAGCAAATTTAAACATAAATAATTGCAATAGGCACAAAGAAAATTTGGAAAAACTTCTACAATTTCAAAAGAAAACATGAAAAAAGCGAACAAACATAACACTTTTTTCAACCTTATCAACATGAAAAATGTCCATTAATTCACATATGCACAAACAAATTATGAAAATAATTCTTGATTTTGTCGAAAAAGAAAAGACGAATTGAAAAAACTGATTTTCAACTCGCCAACAATAACAAATATCTTGTTTGAATTTTTGTGGAATTTCAAAAAATAATCATGCTCAATATCACAAGAAAAAACACCGACCATTTTGATATTTTGTAATAAAAAAACAAGGCGTCTGCCTTGCTTTTTATGATCTTTTTCTTGCTCTTTTTCTTGCTTGCTCTTCTTTCTTTTTGCGTTTTACGCTTGGTTTGTCATAAGCTTCTTTTCTTCTCAAATCGCCGATGATTCCATCTTTTTGGCATTTGCGTTTAAAACGTTTGAGAGCGCTATCCAAACTTTCGTTTTCGCCAACTTTAACCATTGTCATGTCAATCACCCGCCTTTTAAGGTATAAATTCTTTTCGTATTTTAATGTCGAAATATAAATTTGTCAATAGATTTTGACAATTTTAACTCGAAAATCTTTTTTGACACCTTGCCTTGTGTGCGAAAGTTGTCGAAAATTATAATATTATAACAAAACACCTCAAAAAATGTGAAATATTTATGAAATATTTTTAAATTAGGTATTGCAAAATGGTTGAAGATGTGGTATAAATAAAACATGGAAACAACTCCCCAATTTGTTTCCAACATAACGAAAAGAGAGAGGTTCTTCCTCTCTCTGTTTTTATTTATAAATTTGATTTTTATTCTCTTTCAAGACCTTTGTTTATTTTTCTTTCAACTTTTGCAAGTGCATCAACCGAATATAACACATCTGTCACATCACATATGACTGTTGACACTTCTTCAAAATCAACATCTGACAATCCGTCAGCCAAAAATCTTTTTGCTTGATTTGGAGCAACTGCTTTGAGTTGAGCAAAAGTTCGGTCGTCAACAAAAGAATATTCTTCCCACACTTTGACCAAATCAACACCTTTTGCCGCAAGTTTTTCTTTGTCGTTGTTTAGGGTTTTCATTCCTTTGAGGTCAATGAGTTGCTTTGAATCTGATTTTCCGCAAAAGAAATTAAATTCACCCGTTTGTCTGTTGTATGCCATAAACAAATCCAATGCTCTAACTTTTTTCATGTCTCCTCCGTTAAATTAAGATATGTTTGATTTTGTCTTTTGAACTAACCTTGAACAAAACAATTTTGTTGCCAATCACTTGAACGACATCACAGCCAACATTTTGCGCAATGATTTCGGCAATTTCTTTGGCTGATTGGTCGCAGTTTTGAAGAACTTTGATTTTTATGAGTTCTCTTGCTTCAAGAAGGTCAGAGATTGCATCAAATGATGTCTGTTTTGTGCCTTCTTTTCCAATTTGCATGCAAGGTTCAAGTTTGTTCGCAAGGCTTCTGAGCGTTGCTCTCTGTTTTGTATTAATCATGTTTTCTCCTTAATCAATATATTCAAATTCAACATCTTTAATGTGAATTGTGTCCCCCTCTTTTGCCCCATGTTCGCGAAGCAAATCCAAAATTCCGTCTTCTTTGAGCCTCTTTTGGAAATATGCAAACGATGTTGGGTCACTGAGAACAACACCACGAATGAGTTTGTCGATAAGACCGCCATATACCTCAAAACTTCCGTCATCAAAGCGACGAACATAAAGGCTCGTTGTATCCCTTTCGTCAAGTCGCTCTTGTTCAACAACAAGCGGCTCCGGTTTTGGAATTTTTTTGAGTTTTTCGGCAATCATGTCAATCAATTCTTTTGTGTGATAGTGTGTGACGGACGAAATGTCAATCATAGTTGTGCCTTTTGGCAATTTGCTCACAAATTCATCGATTTTTGACTTGTCATAGAGCATATCACATTTCGTCAAAACAACAATCTGCTCCAATGACGCAAGTTTTTTGCTGTAGTGAGCGAGTTCTTCATTAATCTTTTGATAGTCCTCAAAAGCATCTCGTCCTTCAATTCCAGATATGTCAACCATGTGTAAAATCAAACGCACACGCTCAACATGGCGCAAGAAGTCAAAACCAAGTCCAGCACCTTCGCTCGCACCCTCAATAAGCCCCGGAATGTCGGCAATCACAAACGAATCGTCACCATGTGCCACAACCCCAAGATTTGGCACAAGCGTCGTGAAATGATAGTTCGCAATCTTTGGTCGTGCATTGGAAATGACTGAAAGCAAAGTGCTTTTCCCAACATTAGGAAACCCAACAAGCCCAACATCAGCAATGGTTTTGAGTTCCAAAATAACTTCATATTCTTTCGTCACTTCGCCAGTTTGAGAAAAGTTTGGTGCTTGACGTGTTGGCGACTTATAGAAATTGTTGCCTTTGCCACCTGCTCCGCCCGACAAAATCACAACTCGCTTTCCGTCCTCGGTCATGTCAGCAAGAATGTTGTTGTTTTCAGCATTGCGAATGACAGTTCCGCATGGAACAGCAATTTCAATGTCTTTTCCGCTCTTTCCTGTGCGGAAATTTTGCTCTCCCCCAAGCCCGTTTTCAGCAACAAACTTTTTGTGGAACTTAAAATTATAGAGCGTGTTCAAGTTGTTTTTTGCAACAAACACAACATCTCCACCTTTTCCGCCATCTCCACCGTCTGGCCCGCCATTCATTGTGAGTTTTGAGCGATAGAATGACACCTTGCCATTTCCGCCATCTCCTGCTTTAATCTTTATCTTCACTCTGTCCAGAAACATATTTTCTCCTATATTTGCATTCGTCCCAAAATGGACAATTCTCACACTGTGGCTTTTTTGCAGTGCATCGATATCTTCCAAATAATACTAACATATAGTGCAAGTTTGTCCAATCATTTGGCTTAAACTTTTTTTGAAGTTGCTTCTCACACTCCAAAACATTCTTTGCCCTCACAAGCCCCAATCGGTTCGAAACTCGAAAAACATGCGTATCAACAGCAATCGTATTCTTCCCAAATCCAACACCCAAAACAACATTGGCTGTCTTTCTTCCAACACCATCAAGTGCCACCAAGTCGTCAAACTCGCTCGGAATTTCTCCGCCAAATTTTTCAACCACCTTTTTGCTCATTAAAATCAAATTCTTGGCTTTTGCTTGATATAACCCACAGGTCTTTATCATGCCTTCAAGTTCACGAACATCAGCACTCGCAAGAGTCTCAATTGTTGGATATTTTTCAAACAACGCTGGCGTCACCATGTTCACCCGCTTGTCAGTGCATTGCGCCGACAAAATCACCGCAACAATCAACTGATAGTTGTTTTCAAAGTTTAATTCACAATGCGGGTTGGGATACATCTTTTCAAATTCCGCCAAAACAAATTTGCTGTCAATCATATTGTTATTATATACAAAATTTTCAATTTGACAAACAAAAAAAATCCACCTAATAGGAGGATTTTTTTGTTTTTTATCAAGGTTTTACGAGATGTCTCGCCAAAGGTTCTGGCCTACGAAGTTAGAGGTCGAAATGACAACACGAAGTGACCATCGCGTCGCAACGCGACCTTATAGACTCAATCCTTGGTCGGAATACAAAGGTGTGTGGTCCATGGCAGCATCTTGAGAGGCGAGCTTTGCAGCATTTTGCGCTTTCTTTGTCTCAACTTTTTCTTGATATTCGTCCCAATCCATTCCCGTCACTTTGCCATTTGCATCTCTTGTCGAAATTTCATCAATCTCCGCTTGCGCCTGCGCTTGAGATTCGTTTTGTATTCTATATGCTTCCCAATCCATGCCAGTATCATACAACAAATGAAATCCAGGAGCAAACTGTTTATATCCTGTTTTATTTTGCAACCTTGTGACTAAATCATCATAGGTTTCTGACATCGCAGACTCTGTTGAGTAATTAACTATACCAAGTTTATAAAACAATTCTTCTTCAGGATTCTCAACCTTCATAAATATCAGTGAAGATGATGGAGGAAAACCATTGTCGATCAAAATATTGGTTGACATATCAATCAACTCACAGGAACCGCCATTGGAAACATATGCACTTGAACAAAGTCTAAAAATTTCTTGATTAATATCTTCACAACGACCATAATCATTGAATACATATAATAACTTTGATGTTTGTTGTTGATCTAAAATCTCATTTAGTTCTGCAAATGATGAATATATTTCGTTTGTTGAAATTTCTAAAAATGCATTTGATTTATAATATCTGTCGCCATATTTATTCATCGCACTAATATAGAAGACATAACCGTCATCAGTCTTATAAATATTATTTATCCCTGTCATTGTGGAAGCGATATCATTTGAATTCTCACTTGTAATTGGGGGAAATTTTTCTAAGTATAGTCGATTTATATTTTCGATAATCTTGAGATAAGTCTTTTTAGCCTCAAGTGTTTGTTTTTCTTCTTTTGTTGCATTTTCAGGAATAACAATATTTTCAGGTTTTTCTTTATTGTTTGTTATTTCATCCAACTCGTTTTTATTTCGTTCATTTTCTTCATCAGAAATTAATTCCTTGAGTTTATCAATTTCCTTATCTCGTTTAATTTCCTCTGGTGTTCGCTCATCTTCTTCCCCTGCGTTTTTATTGAAAAAGTTGAAAATTGCATTACGAATTTGCGGAACAAACACGCACACAATAGTTGCCGCCGCCATTGTGCCAACAACACTTCCAATTATAATTTTTCTTGCTTTTGACTTTTTGTGCTTTGACACAATAATTTTTTCAATTTCCGCTTTTGAAAAACCTTGTTTGGCAAGCTTTGCACGAATCTTTTGTTCTTTTTTTGTTGTCATAATCCCCCCACTTCTTTTAAGTTATTTTAACACAAATCAAAAATTTGTCAATATCAATAATTAATAATATAATCAAAGGCCTCTTACCCAAGCTTCAACTGATGTGTCTCCATTTATTGTGTAATTATCCTTTGTATAACTCTTACCACCACTAGTTGTTTTTTGAAGTTCGCCATTAATTTTAGAGTCAAGAATTCCCGCTTTACACTTATTTAGAAAATCAATTTTTATCACAGAACCTTGTGTAAAATAGCATTTATATAAATCAAGAGAATGGTGGTTTTGGCCTCCTGTGCTATACTTTGTCGTATCGTATCTATTTGCCGTTCCAAACATATCACCACTTTTCAAAGTAATGTTTACCGCTCCAAGCACAACTCCTGTTGTGCTAAAGTTTGGCCAACCTGGAAACATAGGACTGTCAGGAGGGTTTGGAGAATACACTGGTTTATCTTTTGATGTTCCTCTAGCTTCAAATGAATATATTCTCACCCATGCATCATTTCTATATGCTGCATATGGAGCTTCTCTCAGGGAAGTTCTCAAAAAGCATCCATCCGGAATTCCTGTTCCATTGGTTATCTCCATAAACTTATTTATCGCAGATTCAACAGAGGATTTTAGGCGCATAATTGATATGTCATAACATCCCCTAAATGTATTTTTTTGAACAATCATATCAACTGAACCATTAAATGTAACAGTTTGAAGACTGCAATGATAAAAAATATAATTGCCTAATTCAAGCTTCACATTTTGATTCGGTATATTCGCTGGGCCAGACCTAAATGAAATATTTTTTATTTTAGAATAAGCAAATGCCCAATCTCCAACAATTCGTATTGCTGTTGCATTCTCGACATTTGATAAAACAGAACATCTTATAAATGCCCTATCATTTATAGTCACTGGAATTGGCAACCTTGCGGGGTTGAAAATAATAGTTTTTAAGCTCTTATTATTCGCACCAACTATTGACACCTCTGCGTTTTCATACCCAATGATATGCTTTAACACACTTTTGCTTTCATAATCATCAGCTAATATATTATATTCTGTTGCCGCCATCTGCGAAAAATCGATACTAGTTAATTTTGAAGATCCCGTTGCTGTTCCATCATTGGTCAAACGAAGAACTTGAGAAACTGAAATATAATATCCAAAGAAACAAAGTCCTTTTGGAATCACAATTTCGGTTGCTGCACCACGATAACCAATAATATGGTGAGTGCCATCTTGAAGTGAAATTGATGTCAAATTTCCATCGTTATAGTTATACTCAACATTTTCAAGAATCCAGTCATTGAAATTATTAGTATCCCATGTATAGAAACCATCTAAATAAAATTGTTTAACTGTGGATGAATTTTTCATCGCATCCTCAAAACTTGTAGAAGAAAATTTCCATTTGATAAAAGATCTTCTTTTTTCTGTCTCAATTGCTGATTTGAGATTTTTGACTTGCAATCGACTCAAATGCTGGAGTTGGCTAAACAAACTGATTTTATATGAAGTCCACCCACCTTCATAAGTAATAATAGGGTTGAATTTGTTTTCTGACAACAAAGTTAACTTCCTTATTTCGGAAGATGCTCCAAAACAAGTCTGAATATCAGACCATCCCCCATCAACTTTTATTTCAGTAAGTTCTAAGTTCAAATCTCTGACATTAAGATAAATCTCAAATAATTGTGGGCAATTATTAAATGCGTTTAATTTTATTGTTAGACCTTGATTTAAACCATGAACGATTTTGACAGAAGGCAATTCCACACAGCTATCAAATGCCGATTCTCCAATGGTTGAGCACTGCACATTAAAAGAAACCGATATGAGTTTTGAGCAATTTGCAAATGCATTGTTTGCAATATCTCCCAGATTATTAGCAAAAACAAGATTTGTACATGAATTGAAAGCATATCCTCCAATTGATTGCATTGCTTCGCCAAATTCTATGCTTACGAGCGCATTGGCGGAACTAAAAGCATATTCATTTATCCTTATTGCCTGTAATAGCACTATTGATGCAACACCTAAATTGCACTTATAACAAGCATATGATTCTATTTGAGAAATTGATGCAAGTATTGTCGTGTTGGACATTTGTTTTTGTTGAGGATGGGCATATAGAATTGTCCTATCACTATTATACAAAACACCATTTGGAGTTGAGTAAACTGATTCAAGAGATTCATTCAAGACAAAATTTGTGAGATTGCTTGCATTTCGGAATGTTGCAACAGCGATTGACGAAATGCCGCTTGGAAGTTGAATTTTTGTGACAGAATTTACCGTTCCAAGCATTGTTGCTCCAATCGTCACAAATTCTCCACCTGGCAAAAGAATATATTTGACGGTGTCGCCAAGTTCTGAAAATGCATTGGATTGCAATCCCTTTACAATCGAGTGATTGATTTCCTTTGGCACAACAACAAAGTTCTTTGAGTTGCTGCTGCTGTTTGAATTCAAGAATTTGCCAGTCGCACCCGTTCCCGTATACAAAACACATCCTGAATTATCCATTGTCCAATTTGATGTTGAATATTCGGCATATCTGGCATATAGTTTTAGGCGAGTTGCTGATGATGATTTTATCTCATCAATTGGGCGAGAATAGGTGTTGGAAGTGTCATAGCGCGTGTCAGTGAAATCAAGTTTGTCTTTGTCATCACTGAAATAATAGAATTCTGCGTTGCCATTGGTGAGAGACTCAGCAGAGCTTATATTGAATGTGTAGGTGCCGCCAGAAATTGCTGTTGTATATCTTGGAATATCGCCTATTCCGCCATTTATATTAAGTGAGATTGGCATCACTGCAACAAACGCAGATATAGTTTTTCCGCCAGTTACTTCAAAGGCATCAAAAACAAACTGATTTTTCACACCCACATAATCATAACCAAACGCTTTATTTTGATCAGAGTGACTATATATGCTAAATATTGAATTTGTAAATTTGTTTGTTAAGGTGATTGTCAACATTGCCCCATATGGTGCACCTGAAATGATATATTTGTTTTGCTCTTTCGCGATTTGCGATGCATTCAATTGTTTATCGTTTGCATATACCTCAATTGAGAAAACATCAGTCATATCAAGATTTTCCAAAAGGTTTGATTCAAAGTTTTGATTATCCGTAAAATTAACGATTATGCTATATTCGACTGCACTTGTTTCAATGGCAATACGAGTGCTTTTTTCCAGTTTCCCATCAAAATCTTGTGGTGATGTAATTGCTTCTGTTAGGTTGCCTTGATAGGAAGAATATGGAGTGCTTTCTGGTAAAGTTTTTGTTATATATTTAAAATAATCAATTCGTCTTATTGTTGTTGGGGGGCCTTTGCTTATTTCGATTGTGTATTGAAGAAGTCCATTCGCCGCAAAAGTCAGACCATTATCCACAAAGTCATATTTATTTGTTGATTTGAATGAGTAGGTTGAACCACTGGTGTGAGTGTAGAAATAAACCCTTATCCAATTATTATCTTTATATATAGCATACAAGGAAACATAGTTGTCAGTCACTGCTGGATTTTGATAAAGATCACCTGTCACTGTGGTTTTTTTAACATACATTGAAGAATATGGATTTGAACCAAGAGCCTGAGTTTGAGTATATGACCAGAATCCTCGATTATTCAGTTTTGACATATAACCATCATCTGCAACGTAAACAGTGACTTTGTTTTTTGCATTAAGAAGCAAGCCGTCAAATGCAACATTATCCGACTTTTTGGTGAGAGTGAATTGATATATTGTTGTGTTGAAGAACACTCCAACCCCGTATGAAACAACGGAGTTGTTTGCATCACTATACTCCCCACTTGACCTGCCAGCAAAGACATATGCGCCCAACTTTGTTATTCCGCTTGGAATTGATGAAACAGCGATGTTTGAATTTGCGCAAACAAGAGTTTTGCCGTTTGAGATTGTGATGTAATTTTTGTCATTGCTGATTGCAAATGCATATGTGATTGATGAAAGGCGTGTTTGATTGAATTTTGCTTCTTTTGTGGTTGTGAGTGAGCCTTCTTCCATATTTGTCAATTTTGTTGGGAAATAAATTGGACCATTTGCTTGACTCATTGCAAAAGCACCAGTTTTTATTGTTGTTACTGTTTTTGGCAGAATTATTGTCATGCCAGAATAGAGCGACGCATCTGCTCTCAAATTTGAAAGAATGGTTGTTGTTGCCACACCTCCAATTTTCTTTGGAATGGCACCCGAAGAAACAGAACTTTTAAGTTGAAATTCGCCTTTTTTTGTGGTGTCATATTTTGACGAATCTATTGGTGTGAAGAATTGACCTTCAAGAATATAATAACCAGTTGGACCTTCATTTAATAAACCAGCTGCATAATTCAATCCTGTATCCAATCTTTGAGAATTATTTAAGAAATAATACAATTCTGCGCTGCCTTGTTTTTCATTGTCATAATATTCCGGAATTGTGAAGGTTGAAAAATTATTTTGGATAAGACTTGCTCCATCAATTTTTTCATATTGCTTTGTTTTGTCGTTATACACCATGCCCAATGGAGTAAAAACACCGCTCAAATGCAAAATGACAGGGGCATAAACTGTGTCAATCACAACCACATAATCATTTTTAATATTACTCCAAGTCTTTATATTAGTCGAATTAAATCTTGAGTTCGTGCCAATATTTGTGGACTTTACACTTTCGTATTTCCACTCCAAATTTGCATTTTCAATCTTATTTCCATCGTCATCTGTTGCTTTCGCATATCTGTATGAAACGATTGCATATGAACTTTTTGGCAAAATGCGTGACAAAGTAAATGATCTGTTAAACAAGACAGAAGCTGCATATAATTCGTATGATTTCCCATTGAATGTCGCACTTGTTGGATTAGAAAGTCCTGTTGACGCTTTATCAACACCCGAGTCAAGATATATAGAAATGTTTTGATTTCTTGTTTTGAAGTATGCTTTTATATGCCAGTCGCCATTACGTTTGAATTTGTCTATATTGTGAGTATATGTGGAAACTGTAAATTTGTCAGCAAGCAGTGTAATTTCGTTCTCTGTGCTGCCACCATTAACTGAATAAGTTAATTTGTTAAGAATATATCCTTGATCGCTCTTGAATGTCACAACAACATCGAGAGCCCAATCTTCTCGGAAATAATCTTTGTATGTTATCCCCGCCCCGAAAGCATCTTTATAGTTTTCGAATGAATTTGTGTAGGTTGCACCGCTTTGCGACTCGGATTTGTTAACAATTGTTATTGATTCTCCACCAATCTCACCTTCTCCGAATGTCGCAATAACTTTGAATATTTGATACCATATGCTGTTTGAAATTTGTGCGTAAGGAATTGCGACCAAGGTTGGGTTGCCTTCGTAAACAAATGCGCCATTTTGGAAGCCAAGTTTGTCTGTTGTGTTGGAGTTGTATCTACCGCCCCATTTATTTAGATAATTCACAACTTGTCCGCTCGGAACATAAACTTTTAATGATTTGGTTGTGCCATCAAACATTTTTTCTGTGCATGTCACACTAGCCGCATTAAGTCTGAATACAAATTGATTTAAGTTTTTGCAATCGGCAAACGCATATTTGCCATATGACACAACAACTCCAGAATCATCAAATGTTTGAATTCCAGAATCTGCAAATGCATATGACGCAATATAATTAGCATTGACATTATTAATATCTTTTTTATTGGAACCAAGTGCAAACTGATAAATTATCTTTGGTCTATCCGCTGATTTTGTGTAGAGAATGTCGTCTGAAAATTCAACAACATTGCTGCTTGGGTTCAGTTTGTTTATGTTGATTGAATTGAAATGACAAAGTGCAAATGCTTCACCATTCAATGTTGTTAAATTATATGGGAATGAGAATTGTCCCACAATTCCAGTGTTGCCTGCAAACGCACGTTTTCCTATTGTGTTTATGGTTGAAGGCATTGTGATAATTCCGCTTAATAGGCTATTGCCTATGATTTTTGACGAATCATCATTTACACGAGAAAAACCATAGTCTGCGATGCTTTTAACAACAATATTATTCACCTTTTTCGGTATGACTAGATTTGAAATAGTCACATTTTTATTGCCAAGTGATATAGTTCCATTATTAGTAATATTGAATGTTTGTTCTGTAGGTTTGAGATAAATTGCATAAAGAACGTTGACTCCATCAAGATCAACAACTGAATATTTCACACCAACATCAAATCGTTTTCCAGTTTGATTGATTTCAGTGTCCAATTTGTTTGTTGAATAGAAATAAAAGTCTTTATCGCCCTTTTTGTAATCATCTTCATTCTCGCCACTGCGAACATTGATTGTGAATGTTGTTTTGTTGTCGCCTTCGTTAGCAATGTGATTTGCTAAACCATCATTTGGATCCAAAATAACAAGTGGCGAATCAAATGTTATGATGATGTTTGTATCTTGAGTTATTGAAGCAACTCCTCCCGATGAAACCGGATATGTTTTCTCTCCTATCTCGCCATTTCCTTCCAAAGCCAATTCGTTGTTGATGGTAAGAGAAACGAATTTCTTGTTTGGATTTGGCCTCATCAAAATGGAATATGTGGTTCCTTGAACAATATTAAAGGTTTTGGTTTTCAAAGATGGAATAAATTGATCTTCTTTTCCCTCAAATTTTATTGTAGCACTTCCTGCATCGCCACAATAAACAACGACTTGACAAACTTGTTTCCATTCTTTTGATTTATAAACTGCAAGCGGAGTTGATGTGTTTTGATAGAAGAGTGTTGCATCTTCTGCAAATCCTCTATCAGTTGATGTTCCATCAAACTTTGCTTTAAAATTTGCAAGTTGAATGCCAGATTGAATATAAACTTGAAGCGCACTCGTCGTTCCGTTAAAAGCTGAAGCAGCAACATCAAGATTTGACATATCTGTGTGTTTGAAAGTGATTTTTGTAATACCTGCGCACAAATCAAACGCCTGTGTTCCAATTGATTTAAGAGTTGCAGGGAACTCAAGATTAGAAAGTGATGCGCATCCAAAGAACGCATACCTTACGATATCTTCAAGCGAAGATCCAAATGTTAAATTTGTTAGACGTGAACAGTTGTTGAATGCCCAAAACCCAATAGTTTTTACAGTTGATGGCAAATAAACCCTGTAAAGATTTGAACATTTGTCGAATGTTTGAGTTTGAATTTCTGTTATTTTTGTGTTTGATAAGCCTTCAACTGATGTCAAATTTTCACAATTAGCAAAAGCACTTGTGCCAATTTCTATTAATGTTGCAGGAAGATATAATTTTGTTATTTTTGATCCAGCAAATGCATTTGACCCAATTGTTGTAAGATATTGTGGCACAACAAAATTGATCAACCCACTATCATTAAAACATTCACTAGGAATTTCAGTTATTGCATTTGAAAATTCAGCCGATGTCAAATAAGCACAGCCTTTAAACGCAGCCGCACCAATATATTCCAAATTTGGCAAACGCACACTTGATGTTTTGGTGCCAACAAATGCATTTGTTCCAATGTATTTTATTGTCATTGGGACAACAATGTTGGCAAGTTTTTTGCCATTTGCATTATTGAAACAATTCGAGCCAATATATGTGTATCCGCTCAACAGCTCCAAACTAACACTATCTCCACTTTGGAATTTTTGATTTGCCACCTCATTTGTCTTTAATGAAACAATACCTTCAATTTCGTGAAAATTGCCATTATAATCAACAATGACTGATGGTGCAACAATAGTCAAATTTCCAGCCTCAATGCTTGTTGGAGTAAATTTGGTTAAATATTTTTTACCTATTTCAGTCCCGTTGTATTCTTCTGTTTTTGTCTCAACTGTTGATATTGTCGTTTTGTTTCCGTTTGAATCGGTGGAAGTTGTATATCTTTTGATTTGAGCATCCGAAACAACTTCAATCCATTCCCAATCAACTTGACTTGCCTTGCCTGGAATTGTTGTATAAACAGCCTTTGGTCCAATTCCATCAGGTGCTGAAGAACGGTCTGTTCCAACAAGATATGGTTCGCCCTCAATATACCATTTTGAAGTTGAGCCAATTTTGTTGAGATTTGAAATAATTTCGGGCAAATCATTTGTCAATTCAAACTTTTCAAGATTTTGACAATTTTGAAGCGCATCTTCTGCAAGTTTAGTTAATGTATCAGGGAACACCAAATTCTTGAATGGGTTTCCATAAAATGCTTGCGATCCAATTGTTACAACTCCGTTTGGAATAACAATTTCAGATATTGCACAATTTTTGAATACGGATGAAAGAATGAAAAAATTTGATCCAGCAAGCGTTAAAGTCACTGAATTTAAACTTGAACAATCAATGAACGCACAATCTTCTATGCCATTTTTTATTGATGTTGCCGTAAACGATTTCAATTTTTTCGAATAGGCAAAACAATATTCTGGCACTTGGTTTTCAATTTTCCATTCAATTGTCAAGAGATTGTCAGAGCTTGAAAAAGCATATGGCATAACCTCCGCAATTTGTGGAGTTGGAACAATTAAACTGCTAAAATTATTTCCTGCGAATGAATATTCTCCAATCAGCACTTTTGAACAATCATCCAACAGAAGATCTGTAAATGCGCAGTAATAAAATGCATATCGTCCAATGGTTTTTAGTGTTGAAGGGAATTTATTAACGATTTGGTCTCCGTTTTTGTATGATACTCCAGCAAGACTTGAACAATTTCGGAACTGTCCTTCTGGGATTTCTGTCAATCTATTTGGTAAAATTGCTGTTGAAAGCGAAACGCAACCTTGAAATATTTGCCCCAAGAAAGATGTTTGCTCTGAAAAATCAATTTCAACAAGATCAAGACAATTTTCAAAAACATCACTTAAAAATTTATCTTCTGAATCACGCCAAATATCTGTCACCTTGCCCATGCTTGTTATGCTGCTTTGCGCTTTGAAGCGTTTTAATCCAGACGATTTGAAAGCTGCAGAGCCAATTGATTGCAGCTTTTTATTCATTTTAATCTCTTGAACGCTTGAACTTTCAAAAACATTTGACCCAATTGATGTGCAAGAATAAGGAATTGTGAAGCTTGTTAATGATGTGGTGTTGGAAAATGCCATTTGGTTTATCACACTCAAACTTGCTGGAACTGACACGCCAGTTAATGCCTTGCAACCACTAAACGCATAGTAATCAAGAGAGTTTACACCTGCAGGCAATGTGCAATAAACGAGAGTATAATCTTGTTGTGATGTTGAAAATATAACTGCCAAAAGCACTGATAGGAGTGATGAAAGACCCCCTTGCTTATTAGCTTCTTGCATTGCCTCGTTAAAACCAATTCTCTGAATGTTTTTTGTTCCTTTTGGGAAAACCATATATTGAGAATAAACAGAAAGGTCTTGAGTTGGCTCAAGATAGATTGCATAAAGAGTTGTTGTTTTATCTAAGTCAGGAATGTCATATTCAAAGCCCAAATCATAACGGTCTCCGAGTTGACCTCTTTCATTGTCAAGTGGACGAGTGCTGTAATAATAGAATTCTTTTCCACCAGGTCCTTTTGGTTCAACATTTGAAAGGGTGAATTTTGTGCCATCAAGCGAATAAGAAACGCTTGGTTGACTGCCTGAGCCACCATTTATATCCAATCGAATAAACGACTGCTTGAATGAAACAACAATTGTATGAGATTCTTTGATATTTTCAAACAAATAGGTTTGTTTGTCACCTTCAGTGACAGTGACCGCAACCTCTGCTCCATCAACATATATTTTATCAATGGTTTTTTGTGGGTCTGGCGCGATGACAAATGCAGCAGTTGCACCATATTCATATGGAAGAGTCCCGTTTGGCGAAATTATCCCACCATCACCAGAAACAGAAGCTGTTATTGTAAGTTGAATTTTTGAGAATGTTGCACGAACTTCGTGGTCTTCTGTGACGTGTTCAAAAGCAACGTTTTGAGCAACTCCGCCTTTCGCAACTTTTGAGTCGTCAACTTTTACACCATCAATATGTATTGATGCGATTTCATAACCCTCGTTTGGAACGATTGAAACTGACGCGAAAGAATCATACTCAACTTCAAGTTCGGTTGGACGAATTGACCCATTTGAACCTGCAACTGTTGTGATTTTGAGAACACTTGTCACAAATTTAACCGAAAGAATATGATCAGAATTAATGTCAGAAATTGTGAATCTTTGTGCGTTTCCACTTGATGCTGTCACTGGAATATCAACTCCATCGAGAGTGATTGACCAAATGCGGTGACCGTTGTCAGGTGTTATGGTAAACACTTTTGAACTGCCATAAATTGCAGTTGTTGTTCCAGGGTTAACTGTTCCATTCCCAACAGTAATGACGATAATTTCGTATGTAACTGGTTCGAATATTGCCTCAATTTGTGTGTCCGCAACAACATTTTCAAGCACATAATCAAACATATCAATTTTTGAACCAGAAAAGTCATATATAACAACTCCATCTCTCTTGATTTGTTGAATTGCATGTCCACTATCTGCAACAACACGGAAAGTTTTTCCTGTTCCCCAATCAATTGTTGTGCTCCCTGGTGTGATTTGTCCCCCATTGCCATATGTCACATCAATTTTCACTTGGTCATGAGCATAAACTGGCCAAACTTCCATATTTTGAGAAATGTTTGAGAAAATTCTCGCTTCATCTGCTTCACGAATCTTGAGACCTTCCCCGTCCTGTGTTGTGCTCCAATATGCAAATGTTGTGTGGTCTGCAGCTTTTTCTTTTTCAATTTCTGGAACAATTGCATTTGAGCCATAAGCAATATTTGCTTGTTCGCTGAGAATTGTTCCGTCTGCTTCATGGAATTTCACTGTATATGTGTTGCTTGGAATTTCTGTCAAAAAATATTGATTGAGTTCAAAAATTGATGAATCTTCAAGGTTCCTTCCTTGAATTGCTTCAATTTCAATCGTCATTGTCACTTGATCGGCAGATGTAAAATGTTTTCCAACAATCGCATCACGAGGAAGCAACATGTTATCTTTTTGAACAAAAGTGAATATTTGCCCTGCTTGACTTCTCTCAATTGTTTTTGGAATTCCCGTTTCATCACAAAGATAATAAAACTCCCCAAATTGTTGCCATGAATAACCAATGTTTGATCCAAGTTTGTAGTCTTGGAATTTGATCATGTCTTTTGCAACTTCTGCCCCACTTGTGGATGTGAACTTGATTGCACATCGAACATAAACTTCTGATGACTTTTCTGTTATATTGAAAGTTATATCTCTGTCCAAAAGATATTGATCAGCAAGAGCAAGGTTGACCACTGTTGACATTGAATACTTTGTGTTGTTCTCAATTTGAACAGCAGCAGTGTCAACATCATTATCCATTGAATCTCGGTCGCGAAACCACGCATTTGAAATAAACCAAGCGCTTGCACAGAACAAAGAAATAAAAAAGGAGAAGATGGCAAGAATCGCCCATCTGTTGTTGCGTTTTTTTGTCAAAGTTTTATAACTTGCCAAAACTCCCCCTTTTTAGTTTGTTCAAACTTATTCAGTATTATTTTATTATATAAATATAATAAAGGCAATGGTTTGCAATTTTTTTTTGCAAAAAAGCCAAAATTTATGCAAAATTTCACATTGATTTCATATTTCTCCCTTCACAGACAAAAAACGAGGGCTTTTGTCCTCGTTTTTTTAGTGTAACTAAAATGAAATCGTTATTGTGGCAACATGTGTGCTTGCATTCCAGCTTACTGTATATGTGCACTGACTGCCTGAAACGGTGGCATTTGAGAATGATGTGCTATAATTGTTTTTACCAGGTAATTTGATTTCACTTGAATCACCTAACGCAGTGCAATACACCGCACAATAAGTTCCAACACCCCTCACAGACTGATATGAAAATTGAACATCATACCCCCCACATTTAACCGTTCCAGAATATCCACTATTAAAAGAACTAGAATAATATGTCAGTGTCGCAGAACCAGTCACGTTCGGCACTTTTGTCCATTGGGCAGTGAGTGTAGCGTCTTTGTATATATCATAGTGCAAATCATCCGCAAACGTTCCGTCGTCCTTGATAAACCATTCCCCATTGGTGCCACCACAAGTGCCATCACCAGTATATCTATAAAATGTATGGCCAATTCTTGTTGGAAGTGTTATTTTTGTGATTTTGTTTGTGCAATTAGCATTGGAATAGAATGTGTTGGTGTTATATTTGAAATAGATTTTATCAGTTCCACCACTACCTCCATTCTTGTTAAGCGTGATAGTGATTGTTTTTGGTGTCCACTCGGCAAACAATGTTCTATTAAATGGATCATTGACTTTCGTGTCGGATGAAACGTGTGTTGAAGAAGAAACATAAGATGTCCTTGTGTTATTCGCGTTTTGCTCAATCATAACGTCTTTTATAACAATTTTGTTGACTGCAATTGAAACAACATTGACTTGGATCACATATATGCCGTCTGGAAGTGATGAAATATTATAGAAAAAAACTGAATCTTCATGACTTCCATTTAATTTTAATCTAAGTCTTGTTATGGTTGAGTCTTTTGTAAATTGTACAGAGCTAATTCCAGTTGATGAAGTGGTAAGCAAACCTGCATTAAGATATGTTGTATTATTCCATGTCTGAATTTGGAAAGAATTACTTGTGTTTTTTGAGCCAGTGTTATATGTGAATGTCCCCCCATTTCTTGTGCAAGTTGGTGAAAGACTATTTGCAAATTCAGGATTGAACATGTTTTTGCTCCACCCATTAAAAGTATAACCTGGTCGAGAAAGTGTTGGCATTGTTCCATAAGTCGAATCAAATGTGACAGATTTTGAAGAAGAGAAGTTTGGATAAACCCAGAAATTTTTAACTCTAACAGTTTGATTGCAGTCATTATCAATTCTGATGTTATATGTTCCAGTTGTCGAGACAGTAAATGTGTTATATGTCGCATTTGAACTGAAACGTTTGCTATTTGCTTCCGTATACGCCTTACTAATTCCATAGAAAATTTGTATGCTACCAGATGTTATTAGTGAACCGCTATCAGTATAGATTTCAGCGTGCATAACATATGTTGTGTTTGCTGTCAAATACATGGTTGACGCAATTGTTGCATATGGATCATTTGTTGACGAGTTGACGAGTTTATATTCATGGTTTGCATTGGTGTAATAAATCTTCATGTTGTTTTCAGAATATGTTGCATCAGGAACCACACTCAACAATCCGCCTCTGCCGTTTGGATTATACGAAATTGTATAATTGTTTGCAGTCCATTGCGCAACCAATGTGCAGGCAACAGTTCCTTGCGTAAACACTCCAATTTTTGTTGAGTTGTTAAATGTGAAAGTTGCACCCCCAATGTCAGTTGTGCTTCCTGATGCGGTGTTTTTGAGTGTGTAGCCTGTTAAAGTATATCCAGTTTTTCGCCTTTCGCTAATATTTTCAGACGCTTGATAATTCTTTGTCACAGTTATGACTGCGGTCGAGTTGTCGGAAACGCGATAGCCACCATTTGGATCAATTGACAAAGTGTATGAATTAATGGTCCATTTTGCATAGAATGTGATTGTTGCACCTTGTGTCGCAGAAAGGTTTTTCACACTCGCTTTGTCAGCGTGAACAACATTTCCGCTTGGACTTGTTGCCCAACCTGCAAATGTGTAGCCTGTTTTTGTAAAGCCATTTGCAGTCAAATTCTTTGCCACATCATAAGTATGAGTTGAACTTGCTGTTGACCCGCCGGTGTTTCCATTTCCATTATAGGAGATGGTGTATGTGTTTGGCGTCCATTGTGCATAGAACGTCAAGCCATAATCATAACTCCAAGTCCAAGGTTTGTTGATATAAGATTTCCAACTCATGTCACTTCCGTCTGGTGTTGTGCTCCAATAACTGAATGTATATCCCGTTCTTGTATAGCCAAGATGAGAATCTGTGTTGTCAAGAAGAACAAATTGCTCAGTTTTTACAATCTTGGTTGTGTAATCTGCCCCAGTTCCGCCGTTAGCAGTGTAAACAACATCATAAATCTTGTTCCATTGAGCATAGAGAGTTATGTCATAATCATATGTCCATTTCCATTCTTTTCCAACATATTCTTTCCAACTTGATCCAGATCCGTTTGCTGCTTCATTCCAATAATAGAACTTATAGCCATCTCTTGTGAATCCGAGATGAGAATCAGTGTTATCAAGAAGAATAAAATTTTGTCCATAAACAATATCAACTTTGTAATCATTTCCCACGCCACCATTTGGTGTGTAAGTTGCATGATATGTATTTGGTGTCCATTGAGCATAAAGAATGACATCTTGTGGATATGTCCATTGCCATGGTTTGCCAACCCAACCTTTCCATTCTGATGCGTTGCTGCCACGCCATCTGTCAAAAGAATGACCTTTCATTGTAAAATTGATATGTGAGTCTGTGACATCAAGCAAAACGAAATCTGTGTCATAAACAATGTCCACAGTGTATGGTGTTCCGTTTCCGCCGTTTGGGTGATATGTGACATGATAGGTGTTTGGGGTCCACTTTGCAGTGAGTGAAAGTGCTCCAACTTGAGTCGTTGGAATCGTATAACCTGCACCTTGTGACCATTTGATTGTTGTATTTGCGGCATTCATTCCGCCATGATACCAAAGGGAAACATAACAATTTGTCGATGACGTGTTGCCATCGTTTCCACGATAGGTTCCCGACGTGTTGAACTGTCGCCAACGAATTTCTCCGTTTTGGTCACTGCCTTTGCCAGTGTATGCGACATTTGCCGTTTGATAGAACAATGGGAAATAAACCGCTTTTGAATAGCTGGATACATATTTCAGCACTCCAGTATCATAATCAATTGTCCCATATCGTTTGCCGTCAAGTGTTGCAACAACTTCCCAGCCCGCAAAAGTGTAGCCCGTTTTTGTTGGATCCGAAATTTGTTTTGTGTTCCCAAATTGATAGGTTGTTGGCGCATTCGAGCCATTTGTTCCACCGTCAAGTGAATATGTGATTGAATATGTTTCTGCTTCCCAGCGTGCATAAAGTGTGGCAACAGCTGCATGCTTCCATTCTTTGTTGGCACCAGTATAGCCATTTGCATTCGCGACCAAAGACCCGTTTGCATCAACAACTTTGACGCCACCAGTTTGAGCAGAATACCAGCCCACAAATTTATGTCCAATGCGAATTGGAATTGGTGTATAGAAAGACAGTGGACCATCAAAGCTTATATAATTTGCCTCATTCAATTCTGTAGTTCTGCTGCCGTTATGAGAATATTTATTATAAGACCCTGTATTTGAACTCGTGTATCCAGTTGAACCAGCATAATTCCAAAGTTTCTCAACAAGCGTTGCATCATTTGCTTGGAACTTGATATTGTATTTGTTTGCCGTCCACTCTGCATGTAATGTGTGATTGCTTGCAGTTTGCACTTTTGTTGAAGATGTAATCACTGTGCCATTTAATTTCCAAGCAACAAACGTATACCCAGTGCGTGTTGGCGTTGGAAGATCGCCATAAGCCGAGTCATATGTGACAGTTTTTGTCGTTGGAGAAACTGAGCCACCATTTGGATTGAATGTGACTGTGTATTGGTTTGGTGTCCAGATTGCATAGAAAGTTATTTCATATGATGTTGCAGAGCGCGACCAATCACTCTTTATGTGGTTAAACTGATATTCAGTTATTTGAGCATCAAAATCTCGCCAACCTTCCGCATGCCAGCCAGTCAAGGTATAACCAACGCGAGAAATTCCATCATTCACACCACGCGTTTTGAACACTTGATCAAAATAAACCTTCATGTTGGTTGCAGAACCCGTTCCACCATTTGCATTCCACTTGATTGTTATTGGTTTTGCAATCCAATACGCCTCTGCAACAACATCTGCATCATAAGGATATGCGTCAATCCCTTCCAATATCGATGAGTTGCCAATGGTGTAATAAATCGATGCACTACTGCCGGCTTGGTTATAATAATATCCGTCAATTTGATATCCAAATCTTGAAGGCAACACCTCTGGTGGAAGAGTTGACCTCAAAGATGTCGGAATCATCTTGTTAACCGCCAAGGTTGTTGTTGTGACAGATGTTGCCTCATTGAGTGCGGACACCGTTTTGGAACCATCTTCATTGATTTTTAGCATGTGTTCTGCATTTGTTGCATCTGGCAAATATGCAAGTTTCAACATTGCACTTTCAAACAGCATTGTTGAACCGTAAATAATTCCGTTGTCATTGTTTGCATAACCAATTCCAAATGTCAACGTCGTGCCGGACAATTGTGATATTGCTTGTGAATTATCAAAGAATGTTGTTCCATCAGCTTCAAGAACTTTGAGCCTGATTGTTGACCCTGTTTTGTGAATAAAATATGAATATCCTGAATTTGTTGCAAGTGTGTTGGTTGACAATATTTTCGCATTATTGACTTGAACTTCAAGTTTGTTTTGAATTATTGCCAATTTTATATTTGACGAATCACTTTGAAGATGTGTCAAAATGGACGAGTTGGTGTTTGCGGTTGTCGCAAAGGAACCACTTATCACAATTTCTGTCGTGAAATCAAGGTCGATTTGTTGCGATATATTTGTTGATTGCCCAAATTTTGTTGCAGTGTATCCCCTTTGAGGGTCAGCTGAGTTTTTCCAGTTTGGATCAAGTGTCAATATCTTGATGTTTTGCTCCCAAACAGCATAAAGCGTGATTGTGTAGTCAGATGTTGGCACATGCGTTGCATTATCAAGAATGAATTGACCACCCGCTGGATATTCAACATGAACGCTTCTTGGCTTTGTTGTCCAACCAAGGAAATTTGCATTGGATTGGTTCGTAAATTGATTTTCGTCAAGCGTGATGGACTTGCCTTGGAGAAAATTTGATTTGATGTAGGATGTTTCACCACTTGAAAGTGTTGCACCTTTGCCATCATATTTAATGCTATATGTTGCTTTTTTATATGTCCCCGCAATGCTGAGTTCATCAATTGGGGTTTGTTCAGAATTATAGAACCATGTTCCATAACTTGAAGGAATGACGAAATTGTTTTTTAGATTTCCTTCAAGAATTATGGTTGACAAACTTTTGTCCATTGGAAGTGCTGAAACTTGAATTGTTTCAACCCCGTTTGGAATTGTTAATGTTTCCAAAGCGGTGCAAGGCAAAAATGCATTGTGTCCAATATATGTCATTGTTGATGGAATGTTGATTTCAACAACATTGCTCAAATATCGGAATGCACCATCTGTCGAATCTTCAATTGTCTTTATCCCGTTTGAAATTGTCACAGATGTGACAGTTGCAAGTGTTGTTGCACTTCCATAAGTGTTGTTTTTGAAAGATTTTATTCCTTTGACGATGATGACATTGTAACTATCTTGTCTGAGCAAATGACTTGGAACAACAAGTTCTGTTTTTGATCCTTTATATGCAATAATATAGCCTTCCGAATCAACCACCCATTCTTGATTTTCCTTCTGCAATTCACCCGCAGTATAAATCCCCGCTTTTTGATAGGCTGAAACAATTTCAGAAGTGCCATTGCTATAATAATACCACGTTGTTTTTCCGGTTGGCGCAAATGAGTTCGCAGTCGGCAAATCATTTGAAAGTGTAATATAACTAAGCTCTTTCATGCCCAAGAGCGAGTTTTCTGTCATGTTTTGAACATCACCCATAAGCACAATTGCATTTAGTTTGGAATTTGATGTTGACCCCAAAATATTGTTTGAATCTGTTGGATAACCAATTTCTTTGATTCCGTTCGAAACTGTGATTTGTGTCGCATCTTGATAATTGAGAGATTTGATGCCATGCACTTGAACAATTTCTCCATCATCATTAACAACTGTGTTTGGCACAATAAGATTTGATGATGTCCCCAGATAACCAACAATCCACCATTTTTCGTCAATTTTTTCAACCTTCCAAGAAAGCTCAAATTGTCCCTTTGAATACACTCCTTTTGGTTGCATTTCTTCAACTTTTGCCGAAAGGTTATATGTCCATGGATCTTCTTCGTTTTCTATGTTGTATTGGAGTGTGACTGCATTGCTAATAGAAGAATTGAGAACAATAACGCTAAGCCCAGCTTTCGCAATTGGAGAAAGTGCAGCATCGCCTGATGCCCCCATTGTCTTAAGTGTTTTTGGAAGCAAAAGCGTGTTTAAGCGTGTGAGATAAGCAAACGCCCCACGTCCAATTGTTTCAATTTTTGTGTTTTCAAGTCCAACAAATTCCTTAAGAATAGATTCTTGCATTGGTTCATAATCACCACCAGCAACTGCAGATGCTGGGACTGTTGTGCCACAGAATGCATAATCTTCGATCACTGTTAAATTCGCAGGGAATATAACTTTTGATAATTGCGAAGCCATAAACGATGCTTCACCAACTGTTGTCACTGTTTCAGGAATAGAATAATCTCCGTTTCTTCCGCTCGGAAATGCAATTAGTTTTGTTTGATTTGCATTAAACAAAACTCCGTCTTTGCTGCTAAAAGTTGTGTTCCCTTGTGCAATGTTGATGTTCTGCAAGCCAGAATTCAACACAAAAGCATATCCCTCAAAATTTGTAGGATAAGTTAAATTTTGCCCACCTTCGCCCATTCCAGCCAAACCAAACATAATAATTGGTCCCAGTGCAATATCAGATGAAGACGTTTTTGTTATTTCTTCAAAAGACGCAGGCAAATTAAGCTCTATCAAATTTTTGCCATATGGGGTGGAATCAATTATGTTTTGGTCTTCTTTACCAAATGGCAACATTATATCGCCACCAAATGCACTAACTTCAAGTGATTTTAGCGATGATTTTTCCAGTCCGTAATATTTCGTTGCACCCGTGTTTAATGCCATATATCCAATGGTTGTTAAAGTTTTTGGAATGGCAACAACAAGATCTTTTCTTAGCATGTTGTTTTGAGTGAAATATCTTCCGTTTTCAACTCCGTGAGGTGTGATTAAACGATTGGTTTTTGCGTTATATATATATCCATCTCCCCAGAACAACCCTTCACTCGATTCAACCATTGTTATGCTTTCGCCTGCATATGTTAGAGTGTTTGTCCAAACATCAAAATTCCAATCAACTTCTACCGTAACATCACTTATATATATAGCATTTTCACTTTCTCCTATTATATTTATAACAGTTCCATCTGGTTTGGTGATTGTCTTTTCATTAATATTCCAAATGTAGCCATTTGCACTTGTTAACACCACATCATTTTCATTTGTTCTAACAAATTTTTCTATTGAAGTTGGGAAAGTCATCGTGTAGGTGATTTCATAATCATTTTCCGAACCTTTATTAACATATGATGTGTAAAAAGGTATCTCATAATTATAAACAACATGTTTGCCGTCAACAATCTCATATTCATAATACATGTAATTTGTAAATGTGTATCCAAGTGCAAACAATTCAAGTTCTTCTATTGCTGTTTGAGACAGATTGATGCTTGTCAAGCCTGTTACAAAACTTGACTCGTTCGAATAACCCATAGAAAATGCATTCGCACCCAAAACAGTGAGAGTTGTTGGAAGTCCGCGGTCAACGCGATATAGACTCATGCAATCATAAATTGCACTTTGAACAAGATTTAGATTTGCTTCGGTTGCTGATTGAACCTCAAACTTAACAAAAACATATTTATAACCATTCCCAGCCGAACAGATTTCACTGTTATAGGTTTGAAAACTTGAGCCAGAAGTTAATTGAACTTGCAAAGGAGCGCTCGCAACAGATGATTTAACCATTGCTTCAAACACATAAACACCTTTCTCAAGCTGTGTTGTTATTGTTGCTTTTGATGCTCCAGATTTTGTGTAAGACAAGGCTTTTGAACCAGCATAGGCAGAGTTTGAAATGCTGAGTGTTCCTCCGTTTGCATTGATTCCACTTGGAACACCACTTTCAAACGAGCCATCAAATGACAAAAGATTGATTTTGTCTTCTGAACCAACTCTATAAACCATATTCACAATTGGACCCAAAGCATACAATGAGTTCATTGCACCAACGCCATTATTTTTGTTGCCTTTGTCTCCAATTCGCGTAATACCTTCAGCAAATACCATGCTATTAAATGTCAAGGACTTCTCATATTGAGCAGTCATCATGAGACTTGATGAGTCTGCAGATGTTCCCAAATATCCTCTAAGTGACAACACGGATTCCATTGGAACAACCTTTTGCAACAAGTGTTCATATCCTTCAGGTAATATATCAGAATTTGTAGGTTTAAAAATCCCAAATGCTGGTATGAAAATATCTGGACTGATAAAGTTAATCCATTTATCACCGCCAAAGCCACCTTGAGCAGTTTTGACTTGCACAATGTTTTCTCCGATTGAATATGTTGAATATCCTCCAGCGAGCGATATTTGTGTCACCACATCATCATATGAAGTATAATTGTTTGCCCAAAAAGCATTTTCTAACCACATATTATGAGAATGCCATGTTGCCTGTTTTATTGACGATATTTCAAGTTGTGTTTTTGGATCGCTATAGAAATGCATTGTTTCCAGTGCATTGCAATCATTAAGGATATTTGCATCATTTGTTTCCAAAGAAAACGGAAATGAAGCATAAGTGAGCGTATTATTGTATGTTCCATTAATAATGTTGTTTGTTCCATTTCCAACCACTTTGATTCCTTCGCGAATTGTGAGCTTTCTGATTTTTGAGTTGTTGAGAGATTTGACACCATATATTTCAATTGTGCCACCCGTTGCTCTATCCCAAATATATGTTGGAACATCAACAACAACTTTTTTGCCGACATACCCTGTTATGTAGTTTTTGCCATCAATTGTTTCATAATTCCAATCATCTGTTGTTCCGCAAATGTATGAAAGATAAGTTCCCGCCTCCGATATTGTTGACAAAGCAATTTGCGAACCATTTTTGTAAAATACACTTTTTGTTATTGATTCAATAGAAAGCGGAATTGACAAATCTTTCTTGATGATAATTTTTTCGAGCGATGTCAAATAATCAGTACCACCAACTGCTTCTGGAGACATGGCGCTGTTTTGTATTGATGAAAGAGTTGAAGGGATGGTCAAGACTTTTAGATATGAAAGTCCATTTAACGCTCCGCTACCAATTGATATCAACCCTTCATTGAGTTCAAGTTCAACAAGTCCAGCCGCATAAAATGCCAATGTGTCAATTTTTGTAACATTTGATGGCAAACGAATTTGTTTTAAATTTATTGCACCATAAAATGCAGACGATGGAATCTCTGTGATTTTTGTGTCAACAAGATTAATGTTCTCCAGTGAAGCAAAGCCCATGAATGCGCCCGTTCCCAAATTTGTTAGCGTGGAAGGCAAAACAACAGTTTTAACAGTCGCCATTGCACCACCTGATGAAGGTGTTGTTTCGCCATCATCAATTCCAAAGGTTTTATAACCCTCTTCTAAGGTTATCTTTGTTATATCTTGTTGTATAACTTTAGTGGACTCTATTTGTTTATAAAGAGTCAAAAATGTGTCAAGTTCTCTCAATATTCCACAGCCATCAACTGTAAAATAATCCATAACATAGTGAGGAATATCTAATTCAGACTTTGAACCCAAATAACTATAGATATACCAATTGTTACCGCCAGATTCCCAATCTGCTATCAAATACCATGCATAATCTGCCGATGGATAATTCGCGTTGTTAGCAATTGTTTCTCGTTCTTCAAACGATGAAGCTGACCCCATTGCCCCAAGCACGTCTTCTTTTGGCATGTAAGCTTCAACTCTGAATGTGGTGTAACTGCCAACTTGTTTCATATTTTCAACATTTTTTACACCATAATACCACGCAGTGTTTCGGATTGAAGAAAGCTTATATCCAACATAATTTTCGTCTTGACCTTTGAGTGTTCCCAAAATGGTTATAATAATGTTTGTTGTCTCGTTGTTGTCAAGTGCTTTATCATAAACACGTGTCACAGTGGACGCCAATGTGATTTTTGACAAAGTATTGCAATCACCGCCAAAAATATTTGTGCTTGCTCCGACTTCTCCAATTTCTTCAATCCCCTCTTCAAAGGTTATGGATTCAAGATCTGTTTTGCCAATACCTCGCACGCCAAAAATTTGCACAATTTCGCCTGTATCTTCATTGAAAAGCTCATATGGAACAACAAGTTCTGTTGCACCACCCAAATATGCGGTGATATAATATTTGCCTTCAATGAGTTCAACAACCCAAAGACCAATGTTTTGGATTGGAGATGAAGAATAAATTCCCGCTTTTTGCATAGAACTTGTTCTTGTTGTTTCAGAATTATAATACCAAATTCCGTTGCCAACATTTAGAAGATTAAATGATGTTGACAAACTAGATTTCAGTGTGATTTTCATCAAAGCTGAACAATTTGAGAAATTATTGCTAGAAATTTCATTCATGCTCAAAGGGAAAACGAGTTGAGTCAAATTAGAGTTGTTATAAAACGCGTTTTGTTTTAATTCTTTGATTTGAGTGTTCTCAAGGTTTTTGATTTCTTTCAAACTATCTAACCCTGCAAAAGCATACTCGCCAAGTTCAAGCAATGTTGTAGGGAGTTCAATTGAAACGATCTTATTTCCGTTTCCTCTCAAACTTTGGTTGATGCTAAAGTATTCGCCAATAACATCATTGAAAGAATATGAATAACTTCTTGTGTCAATCTTTGTTATTCCCTCACTAATTTTTAATGAAATTTCAACATTTGTGTTTGTGAGTGCTTTCATATAAAGCGATTTTATTGAAGAAATTTCATATACATCAAAAGTTTTGTGGTTGATAACAAGTCTTGGAATTTCCAAAGTCTTTGTGGAATCGTTGTAGTCAAGTTTATAACCTGCGATGAAATAAGAATTGTTTTCATTTCCAACAATCCATTCATTTGTTGTTGCAACATTTGCAAGAGTTGTATAAATTCCTTTTTCTTGAAGTGTTGTGGTTGTGGTGATTGAAGATTGATTTGTTGTCTCATCATAAGAAATATATGTCCAAGTTGCATTTGTTGGAAGAACATATGAAGAATTAACTCCATTTTGAACATTGATAATTTCAAGTTTGCTCATTCCATCAAGTGCTCCAACACTCAATGTCAAAGAATCACATCCGAGTGTAAGAATTTTTATGATCGTGCCAGAAAATGCGTTTGCACCAATTGATGTAAGAGTTGAAGGCAATGCGATGCTTGAAAGTTTTGTTTTGCCTTTCAATGCATTTTCAAGAATTTCTGAAATACCTTCAGATATAACAAGCGATTCAATTTCAACACCTTCGTTTGTTTTGATTGATTTTATGCCAGCAATTTGAGTTGCTGTTCCATCAATCATGAGAGAACTTGGGACAGTGAGGTTGACAGAATTGCCGTTGTAACCTGTTATATACCATTTCCCATTGATTTGTTCATAGGTCCAAACAGAACTTAGGTCTGGTTTTTCAGCAAGATATGTTCCAGCCAAATCAAAGTATGACACAGCCGTGTCACTTCCCCCTTCGTAGAACCATGTGTTTCCATTTTTACCTGAAATATTCGACACAGCATAAGGGCTATAGAGTGCGGCACCCAAAATGATTTTTTCTAGACTTGAACAACCTGAGATTGAACCAATTTGTCTTGCATTCTTGAGATTGAGTTCAACAAGGCTTGAACAGCCATCAAACGCCCAATTTTCAATTGTCACAATTGATGCTGGAAGGCTCAAATAAATCAAATTTGCGCATCCACTAAAAGCACTCTCTTCAATGAGTGTTGGACCATAACCAATTGAAATTGATTGTGCTGTCGAATTCCTAAAGGCATCCCTAGAAATTTTTGATAAAGTTTTGGTTGTATTGATATTTATGCGGATTTCATCAACCTGGCTCATGCCGAATGCTTCGTCAGATATTTTTACAAGGTTGTTCAATTCAAGCAAAGTGTTTGACCCTTTGAGTTTCACTCCAGCAAATCCATAATATCCAACAGTGTTCAAACTATCAGGCAAAACAAGATTGGAAAGATTTTCTATATATTTTGAATTTTGTCCTTTTATGTCAACATACATAAACGGGAAATATAGTCCAGCACTTTCATCAAATGGATTACCCAAGCCCAAAGAAACAAATGATAATACGCTTGCTTCATCTGACATATCAATATCCACTCCAACAACTTGAATGCCTTCACTGATTATAATTGAAGTAAAATTAAACTTTTTCAGTGCTGCAAGTCCATATATTTCATAGGATTCTGAATAATCACTTTCAACAACAACTGCTGGAACAGTGATTTTTTGTGACGAACCGAGATAAGCAGTTATATAGTTTTTGCTTTGATAAGATTTTACTTCCCATTCGGCAGTTGTTGCAACGTTTGAATATTTTGAGTAAATTCCTTTTGATTTCATCAAAGAAGTTGACACGCTCAATGAGCCATCTTGATAGAACCAATCGCCATCTGAAATATTAGCAAGGGTTTGTTCAGTGCTAATATCATTATTTAATACTATAATCTTGATTGAAGAACATCCAATAAATATATCATTGCCAACAGTTTTTGTGTTTTCTGGCAAAACAACGCTAACCAAACTTGAACAATTCTCAAATGCTTTGTCGCCAATTTCTGAAATTGATTTCGCGAGTTTTACTCTCTTGAGTTTTGTCATGTTTGCAAAAGCACCTGCATCAATTTTCGTTATGCCTTCAGAAATTGTTATATTAGCAAGGATTGGATTTCTGAAAGACTTCACACCCACAACTGTAACAACTTCTCCATTCTGCACAACTGTTGCTGGAACAGTAACTGTTGTGTTTGAACCTTTGTAGGCGATAATCATTCCATTCTCATCAACAACCCAATCGGAGGTTTCAGAACTTGGGAATATTGTATAAGTTCCAGCTTCTCTTGCTGTTGTCATTTTACGTCCATCAAGATACCATTGATATGAATTAATTCCAAACTCACTTTCTTCATTTGTTGCCAAACTAAATTCTTGAGGCCAATCTCCCAAAAGTGTGATTTCTTCCAACGACAAACAACCCGCAATCAATGACCCCACCGAATCCCATGAAAGATCCGAAGGAAAAAATGTTGCAAATGATGGGAGTGTTAAAGTTTTTATTGACAAAGCATAAAAGATTGGGAAATTTTGATAAGAAGCACCGTCGCCGACATGATAACGCGTTGCCGCAAACCCACATTCAAAAACCTTGCCATCAACTGTGGCTTTGTAGTCCAAAACACAATTTTCAAGACCTGTAATACTTTGTAGTGCCGGCAAATTCATAAACGCGCCTGCACCAATTGCACGAACACTTGCTGGGATATGAATTGTTGATATTGTCAAAATATTTGAAAAACACAATGGTCCAATAATTTGTAGAGTTGCAGGAAATTTAATTTCTTTTAATGCTGTTTGTGCAAAAGTTCCACGATAGCTGCTTTTGCCTAATTCACCTGTCACTTCTTTATAGTCATATGCGATTTTTATGTCCTGATTGTTAATTTGAATTATTTCATCATACTCCCATACTGATGTATGTTTTGGTGGGAATAATTCGCCCAACTTTGTGATTTTTGTGTTTTCAAGACCGATTATTTCAGTTAAGTTTTCACATCCAGCAAATGCTCCATCACTAATTTGAGAAAGTGTTGAAGGAAGTGATATTGATTTGAGGGTTTTGCAATCTTTGAAACATGGATAACTTAATTGCTCTTCAGTAGTAACATTTTTCCCTTCAAGAATGAATATGCTTTGAATTCCTTCTTCAAGAACGACGTTTTCGAATCCGGATATTTTGTCATATGTATTTAACGCAACACCATAAATATAGGTTTGTTCGCCACGTTCATCTGTTATGATATATGGAATTGTGACATTGACATCTCCTCCGCGATAGCCAGTTATATAGTTGTTTCCGTTGATGTTTGTGACAATCCAGTCAGAAACAAATGTTGTATAGTATCCCTTTGTGTTTAGAGCTTCCACCATCATGGTGTTGTAATACCAATTTTGTTTTGTCGAAGCAAGATTATAGATTGTTGTCAAATCGCCTTGCAAAGTAATTGATTTGAGTCCTGTTGCATTTTTTAGAGCATCAACCCCTATTGTTTGAACACTTGCTGGAACATTCAAACTTGAAAGTGACGAGCAGTTTTCAAATGCGAGTGTTTCAATGGTTGTAACGGTGGCAGGAATTGTGATGCTAAATAAATTTGAGCAGTTTTTGAATGTGTTTTGAGCAATAACGGATATTATTCCAAGGTTTTGAACTGTAGACAAATTCACACAGTTCTCAAAAGCACTTTCGCCAAGACTTGATAGTCTTTGAGAAAGGGACACTTTTGAAACGCCAGAACCAGCAAAAGCTTGAGAACCAACAATATTTAAGCTTCCATTAAAAATTAATTCCCCAAGGCTTGAGCAGTTTAAGAATGCTTCTTCACATACTTCACCGACCTTAACAATAGAAAGGTTTATGATTTTTTCAAGAGCTGAACATGAGTCAAACGCTCTTCTTCCAATAATTGCGGTGTTGCTTGGAATATAGACCTCTTTTAGAGAAACACAATTTTCAAAAATGTAATCAGGAATTTCAACAGCAACAATATTTTCCAATCCTGCAATTTCGGTCAGAGCCACGCAATTTCTGAACGCCTTTTCTCCCAAGAAAGATATTGTTGAAGGAATTTCAATGCCTGAAATTGAAACGCAGTTTTCAAATGTGCTTTCGCCAATATTGCGAAGCCCATTTAGCAACACGACTTCAATCAAATTGCTGCAGTTTTTGAATGTCCCTTCAATTTTTGTTGCAACACTTGGAAGTGTGACATTAATAAGCATTGTGCACCCTTCAAATGTCCCGACGAATTCAGTTGTTGGAATGTTTTCAAAATTTTTCAAGGTTGAAAGCGAAACACAATTTTTGAATGCACCACTACCTATCTTGTTTACGAATGGTCCAAAAACGAATTGTTCAAGCGAAACACAGTTTTCAAATGCGTTGTTTCCAATTGAATCAACAACGGTTGACATTGATAACCCAGTGAGTCCATCCAAGTTTTTAAACGCACTATTGCCGATTTTTTTAACATTTCTTGAAAGCGTGACAAATTTTACGTCTGGTGTGTCAACACCAAACATATTCTTTTCGCCCTTACCTTCAATTGATGTCACATTTTTTGGAACAACAATATAATTTGTTGCAGTTTGATAATTTTCAGTTGGAGTGAGATAAATCGCATACAAAACTTTGTTGCCCTCAAGATATGACAAAGGATATTCAACGCCAAGGTCAATTCTTATTCCGTTCTGTCCTTCTTCGTTGTCGAGAGGATTTGTGCTGTAATAGTAGAATTCTTTCCCGTTTGGTCCAACTGGTTCGATTTCTGAGAGAACAAATTTTGTTTTATCTTCATTAAATGTGATTCTTGGTTGAGTTCCCGTTCCACCATTGATATCAAGGAAAATAACTTCTTGAGAAATATCAGCCCAAATTGTGATATCACTTGTGTAGCCATTAACAACAAATTCAGTTAATGAACCAATGTTTTTCTTTTGATGTGTTTCATCATTTTCGATATAAACGCCATATATGTAGTAATTTGCATTTGGAATAACTCTGAATGTGAGTGATTGCCCATATCTCATGGTTGTGCTTCCCGGAGTTATTGTTCCAATTTGATTGCCAGACTCATCTGTCGGCTGAATGACTGTCACATTATATGTCAACGCATCAAATTCGGCATAAAGAACCAAGTCTTCATAAACCGATGACAAGTCTTCTTCGTCAAGAGTTGCACCAGTGTAATCAGATTTTGTGTTCCAACCAATGTGTTGTTTTCCAGACTGAGATGCTGGAGTTGGAATGTTGACTCCCTTCCCATAGGCAACAGTTTGACTGCCAAGTGAAAGACCATTTGCATCATAAAAATATATTGAACATTGTGTTTTTGTGTTTGCAAGTGTTGGCTCAACCGCATTGAAGTAAGAATGTGCTCTTTCAATGTTTGAACTTGACACCTTTGAAGTTTGAACTGATTGGAGTGTGACGCTGAGAGAAACTTTTTCTCCACCGGCAAATTTCTCATCAATGATATCTTCTGGAACAATGTTTGTTCCTTTTTCAAGGAGATTAAACACCTCTCCTGAATTTGTCGAAGACAAGCTCACAAGTTGATTTGAGCCATCGCAGAGATAATAGTATTGACCAAACCTTGTCCATTTGTATGACTTTCCTGCAACTGGAGTTGCTGCTGTGAGCGATTCATATGCAAGTTTTTGTCTTGCATCATTTGCAACGCCATCGAATTTGACGTACGCGCGCACATAAATGCTCGAACTCGTGTCTTTTGAGACAACAAAAGACACAGGCTGAACAAGAATGCTCTTGCCCAACATGTCAACAGTCACTTGTGATTTCAATGTGTTGAATGAGTCATCGGAAAGAACTATTGGTGCAAAATTATTGCTCTGCTCGTCAGTTGTGTTGTCACGGAATAGAGATAGAGAAACACCCAAAGTTGATGCAATAAGCAAGAATGACAAAAACAAAATTATTGCTTTTGCCCAAGAAAATTTGCTCTTTACTCTCCCCATTTTATAATCCAATTTGCAAACCTCTTTCTCAAATATATATCATAATTTTATGTGCGCAAAAAATCTCTGTCAATCATATTTTGAATTTTTTTTGATATTATTATTATATTTATATAATATTTCACGATAATTTCACAAAACAACGTTTGCTAGAGAAAAAATTGTATGACCAAATTTTGGTTATTCTCAAGATTACTATTGACTTTGACCACGCAAATTTTGTATAATAAGGCAACGGAGAATTTATGGATATATTAGACAAAGCAATTGCATCATCAAGGTCAAAAAAACTCAATGAAAAGGTTGAAAAAGTTCTTGCTCTTGACAAAAAATATTCAAATATGTCAGACGATGAATTGAAACAAAAAAGCAATGAGTTGTTTGAAAGAGCAAAAAAGGGCGAATCAGAAAGCAAACTCATGACAGAGGCTTTTGCTCTTGTCCGTGAGGCAACATGGCGAGTTCTTGGCATGAAGCAATACCCTGTTCAAATCAAAGGCGGAATATCCATTGCTGAAGGCAATCTTGCCGAAATGGCGACTGGCGAAGGAAAAACAATTGTTGTGCCACTTGTTGCATATCTTCATGCACTCAGTGGCGACAATGTCCATGTTGTGACCTCAAATGACTATTTGGCAAAACGTGACAGTGAACAAATGTCAAAACTTTTTGGTTTTTTGGGCATGAGTGTTGGACTCTCTGCTCCTCAAATGGATATTGAACAAAAGAAACAAGCCTACGCTTGCAACATCACATACACAACAGCAACAGAACTTGGCTTTGATTATCTTCGTGATAATCACGCAACATCTGATGATGCCAAAGTTCTTCGCGGATTAAACAAAATTATTATTGACGAAGCTGACAATGCTCTGCTCGACGAAGCAAGCACCCCTCTAATTCTTTCAAGCCAAGAAAAAGCAGACCCATATGAAGTGGCACTTCTTCAACAAATAACAGAAATCATGGAGAATGTTCTTGTTGAAGACATCGATTATGAAGTTGACCGTGAACGCAACATGGTTTCACTTTCAGAAGAGGGAATAACAAAACTTGAAAAAGCTTTTAAGGTTGAAAACTTATTCGGCGAAAACTGTCAGGATTTATTAAATTACTGCAATTGCATTCTTCAAGCACACACTTTGTTTGAAAAAGACGTAAACTATGTTGTCAAAGATGGCAAAGTTCAAATCGTTGGTGACACAACCGGTCGAATTTTGGACGGACGCACCTACTCACACGGAATTCAACAAGCGATTGAAGCAAAAGAAAGAGTTGCAATCTCACCTTATACAAAAACAGTTTCCAACATCAATTTTCAGAACTTTTTCAAATTGTATGACAAAGTTGGCGGAATGAGTGGGACTTGCAAAACCGATGAAGAAGAACTTGAAAAAATTTATGGACTCCGCGTTGACAAAATTGAAACAAACAAGCCACTCCGCAGAGTTGATGATCACTTCCGTTTCTATCACACACTTGAAGCCAAAAATGAACAATTGAAGAAAAGAATTGCTGAACTGCACAATTCTGGTCGTCCAATTTTGTTGGGAACAAGTTCAGTCGAAAATTCAGTTGAACTCGCAAAGTTGCTTGACGAAATGGGACTTGAATATAATTTGCTCAATGCCAAAAATGACGAAGAAGAAAGCAAAATTATTGCTCAAGCTGGAAAGCGTGGCGCAATAACAATCGCAACAAACATGGCAGGACGAGGAACAGACATAAAGCTTGGCGGAAACCCAACATTTATGGCACAAGAAAAAATGGAAGAACTCGGATTTTCTCCAGAACTCATTTCATTTGCCGACTCTTATCTCGCCCCAAAAACTGACAAAGAAAAAGAAGCGCGTGAAACATTCAACAAATTAAAATCAGACTTTAAAAAACAAACTGACAAAGAAAAAATCGAAGTCATGAATTTGGGAGGGCTTGCTGTTATTGGAACCACTCTCAACACTTCATGCCGCGTTGATAATCAGCTCCGAGGACGTGCAGGTCGTCAAGGTGAACCAGGATCAAGCGAAATATACGTTTCTTGGGACGATGTGAGAGATACATTCTTGATTGGCGATGAAACAGAAGACAAATATTTGAATTTGCTTGCAAAAAGAAAAGTTGACCCACACAAAGAAATCACCGACAAAAATGTCGTTGCATTTATTGAGAAAATTCAACGTGTTTCTGAAGGTCAGTTCAAGAAAGCAAGAGAAACCAACTACAATCTCAACTCTCCAGAAAACTTGCAGAGAATGGCTCTTTATGATGAAAAAGAAGACATAATAAAAATTTTTGACAACTTTAATCCAGATAAAGTAGTCTTGGGCGAAATTTCAACAGAATTTGAACAATTTATGCTCAAATTGTATCAAGATGACATTGCAAGAATTGTTGATGATTACACACATGGGAAAAAGACTGATGATGACTTCTCAGATAGTGAAGATTTGACAGACGATGATTTTAAAAAGTCGGGCGATTATTTGAGAAAAAATATGGCAAAATATTGTCTGAACACTTCAATGATAACAGACAAATTTCTTCAAACAAATGACCCAAAAATAATAAAAGAAAAATTAAGTGATTATGCTTTCTCAATATTCCAAAGGGCGATTTGCGAAACCAAAGATACCTACAAAGATTTGAGTTCTTTCTTAAAACGACAAATCTTATCCGAATATGATGATGCTTGGTCTTCTCACCTTGAAAGACTTGAACAAGCAAAGTTTCAACTTGGGATTTCTCAACAAACAAATGAGAGTGCAATTCATTATTTCTGCAAAGATAGTTTTAATTTCTATCTTTTGCTCAAAGACAAGGTTAGAGAAAATGTCATCAAATCAACAAGTCAACTGCTTTGCAGATGCGTGTTGACCACAAGAGCCTTAAACGAAGATAAAGCAAAAAAAGCAGCTCAAGAAACACAACAAAATTCGCAACAACAAAATCAAGAACAAAAATAACAAAAATGCCCGCAAATTATCACGGGCATTTTTTCTTATACTGTTTTTCCGCCTTCAAAACTTTTTGAACATAATTGTTTGTTTCATCATACGGGCAAGTTGTCAGCGTTTTTCCATCGCCTGAATAGTCGTGAATTTTGAGCCACGTCACAACATTTCCCTCACCAGAATTGTAAGCAAAAAGCACTGTTCTTTTATCGCCAAATTTATCAAAAAGATATCTCAAATAACGACAGCCAATCTCAATGTTTTTTTGTGCATCAAACAAGTTGTTGTCTTCAAAATCTATATTAAACTTTTTGGCAACAAACACCGCAGTCTTCGGCATAATCTGCATGAGACCCTCTGCCCCTCTTGGCGATTTTGCGTCTTTATTAAAACCGCTTTCGGTGTTAATTATTGCCGCAACAAAACTTGTTTCAAGGTTGTTTTTTGTTGCATTCGCTCTGATGTCGTTCTCATATTTGAGTGGATATTTTATTTCAAAAAATAAATA
>ERZ1034844.153-NODE-153-length-39653-cov-16.197434_pt1 | contig 39653 bp, 38 predicted proteins | sample MGYA00520594_ERZ1034844 | MGnify/ENA primary metagenome ERZ1034844 (study PRJEB33766, sample SAMN09781733) | gut metagenome | biome: gut microbiome | host: Homo sapiens | place: Madagascar | study: EMG produced TPA metagenomics assembly of the PRJNA485056 data... | reverse complement strand
GATTCAGGGTGGAGCGAACACGATGTTCGCGACAGCCAGGGCTTGCACGGCAAGAGCTTTTGCGCACACGGATGGCGCGTGTAGGCGACCCGTCCCTCTACCATATATGATATCCACTTCTTTAGGGAATTCACACTCGGAGACGTTACAGCTGCCAGAAGGCATTCTGTCCGTTCCGGGAGTTCTGTTTTCCTAAAACTTGCAGTAACCCAGTAGCCGCGGCAGTATATAAGAATAAGCTGACCGTAAGCAGACGTCGGTACTTAGCGAGGGTACTTTCCTCGCTTATGTACCGCTACGTCTGCGCCCGAGCGAAAGCGATGTCAGCGTTTCTTATATACTGCCACGGCTACGGCGACTTTAGACCAATTACTTCACTAACTTTCAAGTTAACAAAACACCTCCGCAACACAATATGCGGAGGTGTTTGTAGTTCTATTAAGCTTTCTTGTTGATCATAGCACGTTTTCTCATGGTAGGATCGAGGATCTTCTTACGGATACGCAGGTTGGTAGGAGTTACTTCCAACAGCTCGTCGGTATCGATGAAGTCCAGAGCCTGTTCCAGAGACAGTACCTTGGGAGGTGTCAGACGCAGCGCTTCGTCGGCACTGGAGGAACGGGTATTGGTCAGCTGCTTTTTCTTGCAGACATTTACCTCAATATCCTCGCTGCGCCCGGTCTGTCCGATGACCATACCGGAGTATACTTTCTCTCCGGGTCCGATGAACAGCGTACCACGCTCCTGGGCGTTGTACAGACCGTAGGTGATGGCTTCACCGGCTTCAAAAGCGATCAGGGAACCCATCTTACGATACTGGATATCTCCCTTGTAAGGACCGTAGCCGTCGAATACGGTATTCAGGATGCCGTTACCTTTGGTATCGGTCATGAATTCACCGCGGTAACCGATCAGGCCTCTTGCGGGAATGGAGAACTCCAGACGGGTATAAGTACCGCCGGAGATGGAACCCATGTTGCGAAGTTCTCCTTTTCGCTGTCCCAGCTTCTCGATAACTGCACCGGAGAACTCGTTGGGAACATCAATATATGCCAGCTCCATAGGCTCTAACTTCTTACCGTTTTCATCGGTATGATACAGAACCTCTGCCTTACTTACAGCGAATTCAAAGCCTTCACGACGCATGTTCTCGATCAGAACGGACAGATGTAATTCACCACGGCCGGATACCTTGAAGCGGTCAGCGGATTCGGTCTCTTCCACACGAAGGGAAACGTCGGTATTTAATTCACGGAACAATCTGTCACGGATGTGACGGCTGGTGACGAATTTGCCTTCCTGACCTGCCAGAGGAGAGTCGTTTACCATGAACTGCATGGCAATCGTGGGCTCACTGATCTTCTGGAAAGGAATGGGTACGACATTGTCGGGAGAGCAGAGGGTATCTCCGATGTGAATCTCACTGATACCGGAGATGGCAACGATGGATCCGATGCCTGCTTCCTTGACTTCTACTTTGTTCAGACCGTCGAACTCATACAGCTTGCTGACTTTGGTCTTGATGATCTTGTCGGGATCGTGATGGTTACAGATCACAACATCCTGGTTCACACGGATGGTACCGTTATCTACCTTACCGACACCGATACGTCCTACATATTCATTATAATCAATGGTACTGATCAGCACCTGGGTAGCTGCATCAGGATCTCCTTCGGGAGCGGGAATGTAGTTAAGAATGGTCTCAAACAACGGCTCCATATCGGTACCGGGTTCGGAAGCATCCAGGGAAGCGATACCTGCTTTTGCGGAAGCGTAGACGAAAGGACAATCCAGCTGGGAATCATCAGCATCCAGCTCCAGGAACAGCTCCAGTACTTCATCCACAACCTCATCCGGTCTTGCTTCGGGACGGTCGATCTTGTTGATACATACGATAACGGGAAGCTTTAACTCCAGTGCCTTACGCAGTACGAACTTTGTCTGGGGCATTGCGCCTTCAAAAGCATCTACGACCAGAATTACACCGTTTACCATCTTCAGGACACGTTCTACTTCACCGCCGAAGTCCGCATGCCCCGGAGTGTCGATGATATTGATCTTGGTACCCTTATACATAACCGCAGTGTTCTTGGACAGAATGGTGATACCGCGCTCACGCTCGATATCGTTGGAGTCCATGACACGCTCGGCAACTTCCTGATTCTCACGGAATACACCGCTTTGTTTTAACAGCTCATCTACCAGGGTGGTCTTACCATGGTCTACGTGAGCAATGATCGCAACGTTTCTGACATCTTCTCTTTTTTGTCTCATAAAAATCCTTGCCTTTCTAAAATGCGTGGAACTTGCGAAAATTACGGCAGATTTGTCGAGTGCCGTTATTTTTCGTTCATAAATGATTACCCTTTTTTCAAACTGTTTCAGTATAGCACTTATCGATGCATGACGCAAGAAAAAACCGTGTAAATTCAACGCTTTTGGTGGTTTTCTATATGAAAAAGTATGTAAAAGAAAGTGGTTTTGTGCGGTATTTGCCAATTCGCGCGATGTCTTTAGGTACTCAAACGGCAGATTTTAGAGTATAAATATAGTGCAACGATACAGAATCGGAAAATCTGTGGTTGCTGCAGATTACATAAGGAGAGACAAAAAGAAAGGAAAGAGTCAGAAGAGGTAGAAGGGAGAACAGAAATGACAGATAAGGTTATTGAAAACAATCAGGTAACGGTGATGGGGGAAGTGGTAAGTGATTTTTCCTATAGCCATGAGATCTACGGGGAAGGATTTTACATGGTGGATATCAAGTGCACGAGACTGAGTGACAGTTATGATATCATCCCGGTGATGGTGTCGGAGCGGCTGATGGATGTGAGTGCAAGTTATATCGGCAGGCTGTTGTGTATCAACGGACAATTCCGCTCTTATAACCGCCATGAAGAGCGCAAGAACAGACTGGTGCTGTCTGTGTTTGCCAGAGAAGTGAAATTTATCGATGAGATGGAGGAGAGTTCGAAAACGAATCAAATCTATCTGGACGGCTATATATGCAAGGAACCTATTTATCGTAAGACTCCGCTGGGAAGAGAGATCGCAGATTTGCTGCTTGCGGTCAACAGACCGTACGGCAAATCGGATTATATTCCCTGTATCTGCTGGGGACGTAATGCCCGCTATGCCGAACATTTTAAAGTAGGAGAACGCTGCGCTGTCTGGGGAAGAATCCAGAGCCGTGAATATATGAAGAAACTGGATGAAGAGCATGTGGAAAAAAGAGTTGCATTTGAGGTGTCTGTCAGCAAACTGGAGCTACTGGAAGAAGCGCAGATGGAAATCGTCTGACGACAAAACATTGCAAAAATTTACAATATATGGTATAAAAGAATGCATAAATGTTTAGCAGGTGTCTGATCCGGACGATGGTCGGAGCGCAGACAGACCATGAGGTGTAAAATGGCAAAGGGATGCATCTATATTTATACCGGCGATGGCCGAGGCAAATCACCGGCAGCAATCGGAAGGGCAGTACAGGCAGCCGTGGAGGGAAAACAGGTCGTGATCATCCAGTTCCTGAAGGGAAAGGGCTTGGAGGATTCGGATTTCCTGCGCAGAATGGAGCCGGAGATCAAGTTGTTCCGATTTGAAAAGTCCGACAGCAATTTTGCGGAATTATCCGAGGAGAAAAAGCAGGAAGAGATCCAGAACATCCGCAACGGAATCGGATTCGCCAAAAAGGTGTTGACCACCGGAGAATGTGACCTGCTGATCCTGGATGAAGTATTGGGACTTGTGGAAAAGGATATCATTACGCAGGATACACTGAAAGCACTTTTGGAGTGTCGTGGGGACACGGATGTGATCCTGACGGGAATTACTTTGAATGATGAGATTTGCGTCCTGGCAGATGAAGTGTCCAAGATCGAGACCGTAAAATTCAAGGTCTGGGATTGACAGTGGCATGGGTTGATGCTATCATAAATTATATATTTAAGGATAGAGGTTGCGTTTTTCAAGAGTATTTTTTCGGAGGTAACAGGTACCGTTGAAGGAAAAGGAAAGGGGAACACGCCGAAAGATAAGATTTCCTGCATATTTTATCTTGGGCATACGTTGAAGAAGCGTATGACTGTCATCTCGTAAGCAGATGGGGCGCTATCAGATAAGCTTGGATAATCAGCGCCAGCGCCATTGTGCGCTGGCGTTTTGCAAATGGAGGAAGCATATGGCTATTTTTAAAGGAGCAGGCGTGGCAATCGTCACACCCATGAACGCAGACGGATCTGTGAATTATGAGAAGTTTGGAGAACTGATCGAGTACCAGATTGCGAACGGCACGGACGCAATTATTGTATGCGGTACCACCGGTGAGTCATCTACCCTGACACATGAGGAACATCTGGACACCATCAAGTATTGTGTAGATAAGGTAGCAAAGAGAATTCCCGTAGTAGCGGGAACCGGTTCCAATTGTACGGAGACCGCGGTATATCTTTCCACCGAAGCGGAAAAATACGGTGTGGACGGTATTCTGTTAGTAAGCCCTTATTATAACAAAGCAACACAGAAGGGACTGTATCGTCATTTCCGCACCGTTGCGGAAGCGGTAAAAGTACCTGCGATCCTGTATAATGTGCCCAGTCGTACCGGATGCAATATTTTACCCGAGACGGTTGTGAAGTTATGTCAGGATGTGGAGAACATCGTAGGCGTCAAGGAAGCCAGCGGCAACATCAGCCAGATCGCCCATCTCGCAGCTATCGGACGCGGTATTGTTGATATCTATTCCGGTAATGATGATCAGATCGTGCCGATCCTTTCTTTGGGCGGTGTCGGTGTGATCTCCGTATTGTCGAATGTGGCACCTACGCAGACGCATGAGATCTGCCAGAAGTTCTTCGACGGAGATGTGGAAGGCAGCCGTAAGATGCAGCTGGATGCCATGAATCTGTGCAATGCACTGTTCTGTGAAGTGAACCCGATTCCGGTAAAGACAGCGTTGAACATGATGGGAATGGGAGCAGGCGCGTTCCGTATGCCTCTGTGTGAAATGGAAGAAGCAAATGCCAAGAGGCTGGAAAAAGCCATGAAGGATTATGGTATCCTGTAGGCTGGAAAAGATAACGAGAGTGGAAGAATTCCGTCTGTGAAAATTTTATCATGGACGGAATTTTTTGATAAAAAGACAGGAGAGAAGAAAAATGGTAAAAGTAATTATGCATGGATGTAACGGCAAAATGGGACAGGTGATCAGCGGTCTGATCGCAGCGGATCCCGAGGTAGAACTGGTAGCGGGAATTGATGCAAGAGATGACGGACACAATGTATATCCGGTGTTCACGGATATTACCAAGTGTGATGTGGCAGCGGACTGTATCATTGATTTTTCCGCAGCGGCAGCAGTGGACAAGCTGCTTGCTTATTGTTGTGAGAAGAAGCTTCCCTGCGTACTGTGTACCACAGGTTTATCCGAAGCACAGCTTGCAAAAGTAGAAGAAGTATCGAAGCAGGTCGCAATCCTGAAATCTGCCAATATGTCCATGGGCATCAATCTGCTGTTGAAGCTTCTGAAGGAGGCGGCAGGCGTCCTGGCACCTGCCGGATTCGATATGGAAATCGTGGAGAAGCATCACAACCTGAAGGTGGATGCCCCCAGCGGAACCGCACTGGCTCTCGCAGATTCCATCAATGAGGAATTTCATAACGAATATGAATATGTATATGACCGCAGCACACGCAGAGAGCAGAGACCGAAAAAAGAGATCGGTATCAGTTCTGTCAGAGGCGGTACCATCGTAGGAGATCATGATGTGATCTTCGCCGGTGCGGATGAAGTGATTACGTTTTCCCATACGGCATATTCCAAGGCAGTCTTCGGCAAGGGTGCAGTACAGGCCGCCAAGTTCCTGGCAGGCAAGCCTGCAGGAATGTACAACATGTCAGATGTCATTGATGCGGCAATGTAGGAAGGCGATACCCCTATGAATGAGATGGAACAGAAGGTTTTAAAGACCCTCTCACATCAATATAAAAATATTGCAGCAGCTTCCACAGAGATCATCAACCTGCAGTCAATTCTGAATCTGCCGAAAGGAACAGAACATTTCCTGACGGACATTCACGGAGAGTATGAGCAGTTCAATCATGTGCTGAAGAACGGCTCCGGTTCGGTGCGGCGTAAGATTGATGAAGAATTCGGAAATACGATCAGCAATAAAGACAAAAAAAGTCTGGCGACGCTGATCTATTATCCGGAGAGCAAGCTGGAGATCGTCGAGAGGGAAGAGGACAATCTGGAGGACTGGTATAAGATTTCCCTGCACCGTCTGGTACAGGTGATCAAACGGGTGTCTTCCAAATATACCCGTTCTAAGGTCAGAAAAGCACTACCGAAGGATTTCGCTTACGTCATAGAAGAACTGATTACAGAAAAGGAAGAAATACAGGATAAAGAGGCATACTATAACGAGATCATTCATACAATCATCCGGATCGGCAGGGCACCGCAATTTATCATTGCTTTAAGCCATCTGATCCAGAGACTGGTCATCGATCATCTCCATATTGTAGGGGATATTTATGACAGAGGCCCGGGACCGCATATTATCATGGATACCCTCTGCGAGTATCATTCGGTAGATGTACAGTGGGGCAATCATGACATGGTATGGATGGGTGCGGCTGCCGGAAGTCTGGCATGTATTGCCAACGTAATACGCATGTCTGCCAGATACGGGAACCTTGCAACTTTAGAGGACGGCTATGGAATCAACCTGCTGCCGCTGGCAACGTTTGCCCTGGAGACCTATGAAAATACGAATTGTGATGCATTTACCATCAAATTTAATACGGATTATAATACCAAGGATCTGGGCTTAGATACCAAGATGCATAAGGCAATCGCTATTTTACAGTTCAAACTGGAAGGGCAGCTGATCCTGCGCCATCCGGAATTCCACATGGAGAACCGGATGCTATTGCACAGGATCGATTTTGAAAAAAAGACCGTGCGTGTGGACGGAAAAGAATATCCTATGAAGGATGTGGATTTCCCCACTGTGGATCCGGAGCATCCTTATGAACTGACGGAAGAAGAGAGCAAGGTCATGATGCGCTTACAGCAGGTGTTTATGCGCTGTGAAAAATTACAGCGTCATGTAAAATTCCTCTTTTCCAAAGGCGGTATGTACAAAATCTATAACGGCAATCTGCTGTATCACGGCTGTGTGCCCCTGAATCCGGACGGAAGCTTTATGCAGGTGGAGATCTGCGGAAAAGAATATTACGGAAAAGCATTATATGACATTCTGGAGTACTATGCCAGAAGGGGCTATTATGCCAAGGAAGCCAAAGAGCGTGCACTGGGACAGGATATGATCTGGTATATCTGGGCGGGTTCCGGCTCCCCTGTGTTCGGCAAGGCGAAGATGGCTACGTTTGAACGGTATTTTCTGGAGGACAAGGAGACCCATGCAGAAGAGAAGAACAGCTATTATCGATTGCTGGAAAATGAAGAGGTCATCGGCAGGATTTTAGAAGAGTTCGGTCTGGACAAGACGGATGCGCACATCGTGAACGGTCATGTCCCTGTGGAACAGATCCACGGAGAATCCCCGATCAAATGCGGCGGAAAACTGTTGATCATTGACGGCGGATTTTCCAAAGCATATCAGAAAAAGACGGGAATCGCCGGGTATACCCTGGTATGTAATTCCAGAGGCATGCGCCTGGTAGCACACGAACCGTTCGAATCGACAGAAGCAGCCATTTTAAAAGAATCGGATATTTTCTCGGATTCCATTGTAGTGGAGAATTTCCCTCGCAGAAAAATGGTGGCGGATACCGATACCGGCAAGGAGATCCAGGAGAACATCTTTTATCTGGAAGAACTCCTGGAAGCTTACCGGGAAGGTACCATCATGGAAGAGGTGTAGGTTATCTCTGACCGTTGCCTGTGGTACCGGTGGTAGGATTGCCTGTGTTTGCATCATTGCCTACGAGATCATTGGTAATATCGGAGACACCGTTTGCGGCATCATCTACGATATTTCCCACGGTATCGCCGGCTTCCCCGATGGCGTTTCCTGCATTGTCCAGCATGGAATCGTTCTCTGCTGCAGTATTGCCGTTGCCGTTCTGATCACCCATCGTGGTATCCGCAGTGGCAGTGCCGGACTCGGAAGGCTGCGAGACAGTGCTCTCCTGCGTGGCAGGAGAAGAAGGGGAAGGGGAGGCAGCCATGCTGCCGGAGTTATTGTTGTTTTTGTTGGTGCCGCAGGCGGCTGCCAGGCACAGATAGACAGTGATGATACCAAGCACCAGTAATTTTTTGCCAAATCTTGATTTTGTGTTATTTTTCATAATGTCCTCCATTTCAAAATGCCCCATTAAGGGAAGATTCGGTCCGGATTTTGATGACCGGCTTGAGAGTAGTATGTGCGGATATGAGAGAAATATACAGAGATAAAAATTTATCATAAGCAGATACCTGTTGCGGAAAAGAGGAGCAGATGGAATTTCGACCCTGTATTGACATTCATAACGGAAAAGTAAAGCAGATCGTTGGCGGAAGTCTGAAAGACAGAGACAACTGTGCAAAAGAGAATTTTGTTTCAGAGCAGGATGCGTCCTTTTATGCCGAATTTTATCAAAAAAATAAGCTGAAGGGCGGACATATTATTTTACTGAATGCTGCAGACAGTCCTTATTATGAAGCCACCAGGCAACAGGCGCTTTTGGCACTGCATACTTATCCCGGAGGATTACAGGTCGGCGGAGGCATTACACCGGAAAACGCCGGTGACTATCTGAAGGCAGGGGCATCTCATGTGATCGTGACTTCCTATGTATTTAGAGAGGGCAGAATCGATTACGATCGACTGGAAAAGCTGGTGCAGGCGGTAGGCAGAGAGCATCTGGTATTGGATGTCAGCTGTAAGCGTGTGGGAGAGGACTACCTTGTTGTAACGGATCGCTGGCAGAAGGTTACCTGCGAAAAAGTAGAGGAGAGCCTGCTTACGAAATTATCTGCTTATTGTGATGAATTTCTGATTCATGCAGTGGACGTAGAGGGAAAAGCGCAGGGAATCGAACAGAAACTGGTCAGTGCTGTGGGAACATGGAACGGAAAGCCAATTACCTATGCAGGCGGTGTACATTCCATGGAAGATTTGTTGCTGTTGAAAAAACTGGGACAGAACCGGATGAACGTAACCATCGGAAGTGCACTGGATCTGTTCGGCGGCAGTATGAAGTGGGAAGATGTGCTGGCAGTGTGTGGGGAAGCGTAATCGTTCCCAAAATCAGAATTTGCAAAATGCGCAAGATATAAAACAGATGCAGAACAGAGATGTGAGATAGAAGTTCCTAAGATAATACAAATAAGAGAAATGTAAATAAGACAGATATCAAAAAGGGAAATACCCCGGGAGTTCATAACACTCACGGTATTTCCCTTTTGTGCGCTGTTTTTATGATCAAAGCTTGGTTACGTTCACAGCCTGAGGACCCTTTTCACCGTCTATAACATCGAAAGAAACGGCAGCACCCTCTTCCAGAGTCTTGTAACCTTCCATGTTCAGTCCGCTATAGTGTACGAATACATCTTTACCGGATTCGTCAGAGATGAAACCGTAACCCTTCTGGTTGTTGAACCACTTAACTGTACCTTTGTTCATAATAGATACCTCCAAAAATAACTTTCCTGTTCTTTTTATGCTGAGTTCCTATGATACTTCAGCAACTGCATCATAGCACAGCGGCACTGAAAAGTAAATAGAGGATTATGAAATATGCACAAAAAAATACAGTAAATATGTTTTAGAAATAGAAAGAAATGAAGAAATTCTTGGGAAAATATTACAAAATTGTTAAGAAATGATTGCTGTAAGTGCTTTCCTGTGATAAAATGGAATGATGTTTAGCGGAGGTGACTCTATGAATAGACAAAAACATAAGCGCAGATTAAACCATGTGCTGATTCTTACATCGGATGCGGCGGATGCAAATGTCAGGCAGTTCCGCGTGCGTGCCTGGATCGTGGAAGTCGTGGTACTGATCCTTTGTGTACTGATCGGCGGAGTGATCGGATACTTTATCTACGAAGGACAGCTCTGGGAGAATGTCAGTAGACGGAACCAGGAGCAGGTAGTCGCACTGGAAGAGGAGAATAAGACCCTGAGCGAACAGAACAGCAAGCTGGAAGCACAGGTTACGGAACAGGCAGAAGAAATACAGATCTTAAGTGATACTGTCAGCCAGAAGGTACAGAGTGAAAGCGAGTTGTCGGCAACCCTGGAAAAACAGAGCCTGCCTACAGAATTCCCCCTGACCGGATCGGCTTCCATGGAAGAAGTAACGGATGGGGACGATCCCATGTGCGTTTTCCACGCAGCGGCAGGTACGACAGTCGTAGCGGCGGCCAGCGGCTCGGTGATCGCAGTAAATGATGATGAGACTTACGGACACAGTGTCTGGGTGGATCACGGCAACGGCTACATTACCATCTACCGGAACAAGGGAGATGCAACCGTAACGACAGGAGATTCCGTGGTACAGGGAACGACATTGTTCGTGATCGGCGAGGATAATGCAGATCTCGGATATCAGATGCAAAAAGACGGAAGCTACATTAATCCTATGGATATGCTGGCAATCAGTGGTTGATTGCGGAAAGGTTTGGAAGATACATGTTAGGAAAAAAGAATGCAGACAGTAAGATGAATACACTGATCGGAGCAGGCGCACAGTTAAACGGTGATTTTACGCTGGACGGTTCTGCCAGAATCGACGGGAAAATCGGTGGAAACGTAACAGTTACCGGTAACCTGATCCTGGGAGCCGGAAGTGTGGTCACCGGTGATGTGCAGGCAGCAAGTGTGCTGATCGGCGGAGAAGTGACCGGCAATATCATTGCACCGGAAAAAGCGGAACTGACCGCTTCGGCAAAGGTACTCGGAGATATCACTACAAAAGTGATCGTCATCGATGAACATGCCGTATTTCAGGGAAAGATCGATATGAACCAGGAGGTTCCGGATAAGAAAGGAAAAGCGAGAGCCGCGAAGGCTGTACGCGCTGGACGAAAGAGCGCAAAGGCTGCCCTTGCGGAAGCTTTGAAAGAAGTAGCTGAGGAAGAAAAACGGGAAAATCAGGAAACAACGGCAAGTGAAGTAACGGCGGAAAATGTCGCAGAGGTAAAGACAGAAAACACCGCAGAATCTGATAAGACGACAGAATAAAAACGGATAAAGGCATTTTTAAGGTATCATAAAAAACAGGGACTGGGAAAACGCTGTATATAGGCGGCAATTTCCCAGGTCCCTGTTTTTTAGTTTTACTGTTCGTTCTCTTTTTTCTCCATACGTCCGAATACCAGTTCATAACCGTCGTTGCCGTAATTCAGGGAGCGGTTCACACGGCTGATGGTAGCGGTGCTCGCGCCGGTCTTCTCAGCAATCTCCAGATAAGTTTTTCCATCCTTCAACATGGCGGCAACTTCAAAACGCTGAGACAGGGAAAGCAGCTCATTCACCGTACACAGATCTTCAAAGAAACTGTAGCATTCCTCCCGGGACTGCAGACATAATACTGCATCAAAGAGCGAATCCACAGCGTCCGTCTTGATTTTTTTATTCATGTTCGACACACCTTTCCATAGTTGTAAAAACTACAACGAAACTATCTTTATTTTAGCATACTAAAGTTGTAAAGTAAAGATGCGCGGTGAAATAGTTATAAAATCTTCATAATTATGCGCAATAAGATAAAAGTTGCAACTGTTGACATGTAGTTTTGAATACTATATAATGAATGCAAAAAGAAACAAGTGGACACATAGTGTACATTTGTTTTCTTACATTCATTAACGAGAGAACCGTCTGCGAAGCAGACGATAGAGCGCGAAGCACGGGTTCTCGAGTTAATTCAACCGGGAGCAAATATTTTCCCGGCAGCTATTTGCAGAAAGGACAGCAGGACAATTATGGCGGCAACCACAGAAGAATTATTGCAGACGATTTTACAGAGTCTGGAGAAAGTAGAATATATCAAATCGGAAGATATTCCGAATATTGATCTGTATATGGATCAGGTGCTGACCTTTATGGACAGAAAACTTCGTTCCGCAGTCCGTCCCCAGACGGAAGACCATGCGCTGACCAAGACCATGATCAATAATTATGCGAAGAACGATCTGCTGCCTCCACCGGTAAAAAAGAAATATTCCAAAGAGCATGTGTTACTGCTCATTTTCATTTACTACTATAAAGGTGTCATTCCCATGAATGAGATCCAGACACTTTTACAGCCGCTGACAGAGCGGTATTTCCAAAATGGTCAGGAGTTTGATCTCGAAAGCGTCTACAAGGAAGTTGTATCTCTGGAGAAGGAGCAGTTAGAGTACCTGAAAAAAGATGTTGTGGAGAAATTCCACAGAGCAGCGAATTCTTTTGCCGGGGTGACCGGACAGGAGCAGGAGTTTTTACAGAAATTCGCCCTGATCTGTCTGTTAAGTTTTGACGTTTACATGAAGAAAATGCTCGTGGAACAGCTGGTGAACGAACTGGCGGATTCACAGAAAACACAGACGCCGGAGAAGGAGTCCCATAAGAAGAAAAATCAATAAGGGGTCATCAAATGAAAGCAATGATGGATCTGCATACGCATACTCTGGCAGCAGGGCATGCGTATAGTACGTTAAAGGAAAATATAGAATCGGCAATGGCGGCCGGACTTCGATACCTCGGACTGAGTGAACACGGTCCAAGCGCACCCGGTGGGCCGCATGAATTCTTTTTCGGCAATTACAAAGTAATCCCCAGAGAATATGATTATGTGGACAATACAGACAAAGTAATGCCCGTGGAGGGCGGAAGGTTACGTCTGTTGTGCGGCGTGGAAGCAAATATCAGTGACATAAACGGAACATTGGATCTGGAGAAACGTTATCTGCAAAAAATGGATTATGCGATAGCGAGCCTTCATATTTTTGCGTTTACCCCGGGAAGCCGTAAGGAAAACACAATGGCCTCTGTCAGGGGATTCCGGAACCCGTATGTGAAAATCCTGGGGCACCCGGATGACGGCAGATTTCCGTTGGATTATGATCTGTTGGTGCGGGAGGCACGGGAAGCACAGGTTGCACTGGAAGTGAACAATTCCTCGTTAAATCCAAAGTCCTCCAGAAAAGGCGGCAGAGAAAATATCACAGAACTCTTAAAGACTTGCATGAAGTACGGACAACCTGTTATAATGGGAACGGACAGCCATATCTGTTATGCAATCGGTGATTTTACGGAAGCGGAAGCATTGATGCGTGAAATCGGTTTTCCGAAGGAACTGGTATTAAATTACGATCCGGAGAACATTTGCAAACTGATCAACATAGCACTATAGCTTATAATAAATAATACAGGCGAAGAGCCGAAAAAGCCGTATTACGGCATGCCCCGGAAATGGGCGGATAGGAGAACAAATGAAAGACGCAAATTGTGGATACTGTATGAGAGGGGAATTGCTGGACAAGTTCGGCATTTTCATCTGTGATCTGAAGGTGAGCAGCCTGATCCTGTTCAAGGAGCAGAGCCATCCCGGCAGATGTATCGTGGCATATAAGGATCATGTCAGCGAGATCGTGGATATCAGTGAGGAAGAGAGAAGACTGTTCTTCGAAGATGTGGCACATGCGGCAAAAGCCATTCATGCAGCATTCCATCCCGATAAATTAAACTATGGTGCTTACGGTGATACCGGCTGTCACCTGCATATGCACCTGTGCCCGAAGTATAAGGACGGTTTTGAATGGGGAGGCACTTTTGAGATGAACCCCGGCAAGACGTTGCTGACCGATGCGGAATATCAGGAAATGATCGATAAGATCAAGGCAAATCTGTAGGACAGGCACATAATTTCCTCCCGGAACATAGGATGTAGCTATAGCCTGATCGTCAAGAAACGGACGATCACTATAGAAAGGGAGGATCCTATGAAAAAGATGTTTGCAAAAAGAAACGCAGCGAAAAGAATGACTGCGAAAAAAACAATGATAACCGCACTTGTTGTGACGCTTACGCTGCCTGCATTGACAGGCTGTGGGGAAGCCGGACAGACAGGTGGGACAAAGAAGACCAGAGTGGTGCTCAATGAAGTAGCCCACTCTGTTTTTTATGCGCCGATGTATGTGGCAATCGAGGAGGGGTATTTCACAGATGCCGGAATTGACTTAGAGCTGGTCACCGGATTCGGTGCGGATAAGACAATGACGGCGGTACTCACCGGGGAAGCGGATATCGGATTCATGGGCAGTGAGAGTACCATCTACACTTATGCCGGAGGTACCGGGGACTATGTGGTGAACTTCGCACAGCTGACGCAACGTGCGGGAAATTTTCTGGTGGCGAGAGAACCGATAGATGATTTTAGGTGGGATATGCTGAAAGGAAAAACGGTTCTGGGCGGCAGAGCCGGAGGCATGCCGGAAATGGTATTTGAATATATTCTGGAAAAGCAAAGTATCGATCCAAAAACAGATCTTACGATTGATCAGAGTATTGATTTCGGTTCCACGGCAGCAGCTTTTTCCGGTGGACAGGGAGATTTTACCGTGGAATTTGAGCCGCATGCAACGTTACTGGAGCAAAAAGGGGACGGATACGTTGTGGCTTCGCTGGGAGAAGATTCCGGTTATGTGCCCTACACTTCTTTTTCGGCAAAAAAGAGCTATCTGGAACAAAATGCGGAAACTATTCAGGCTTTCACCGACGCTTTACAGCAGGGCATGAACTATGTGCGGGAGCACAGCGCAGAGGAAATTGCCAAATGCATTGCACCGCAGTTTGCCGAGACGGAAAGTGATACACTGACAGCAATCGTGGCACGGTATCAGGGGCAGGATACTTGGAAAGAAGACCTGATCTTCCAAAAGGATGCATTTGATCTGTTGCAGAATATTCTGGAGGATTCCGATGTGTTAAAAGAGAGAGTGCCTTATGAAACACTGGTAAATACAGAATTTGCACAGAAAGCGGCAGAAAAATGAGACATTGTATGATAGAGTGCCGGGAAATAAGATTTTGAATGACAGAAAAATTAAAGAAGAATTGATGCAGTGGTAAAATAAGTCCATGAAAGGGAGGAGGATCAAACATCCTCCTCCTTGATGTGGATATTTTTGATTGCCCACAGCTTCAGTGCTTTGGCATTGGTACTGATCTTTTCCAGGGAATCCAGGATATCCTGGAATGCAGGACGTTCATCTTCGGAGATGACACCGTCTTCGGAAATCGCGATCAGGGAAGCACGGAGCGTATCGATGTCTTTCAGGGAACCGAGCACTTTTAATGCCAGTCTGTCAAAGTCCACGATATCTACCTCAGATACGCTGCTGCGTCCTATGGGACATTCTTTGGCACAGTAGGAGTTGCACAGTTCCGGCGTGTTGTAGGCATCTGCCATGGCCTTGACTTCTTCGGGATAGGGAGCAATGGTATCCAGTTCGATCCTGGCCAGTCTGGTACGGTCGATACCGACCAGTTCGGCAGCTTTTTCGCGGCTGCTGAAGTCGGGATTCGACCCGGCAGCCTCGCAACGTGCAAGATAGTACATATTATCAGCGGCTTTTGTAGCTTTTTTACCCATTTTGTTTTGTTTCCCTTTCGTATATTATGATGTTGTGGTGAAAACAACCGGACTATGATACTTATCTATGATTCACAAGCATATGGTATGGTTATCCCATTTTATACAAAACTCTTTGGGAGAACTCGGATTTTCAACCACATAGGTTACGTCACATCTTACGTAAGACAGTTTAGTGGAAAAGAAACACATTGTAAAGAAAAATTGACAATATTGATGATATTTTACGAAAAGCAGTTGAGGGAATGTGTAAAATTTGCTAAAATGTAAGAGATGTGAAAAAAATGATTTTTCATACATAAAACGGAGGTGCGGTAATGGGTTTAGTCAGAGCGGCAAAAGATGCGATCAGCAGCATGATGGCTGATCAGTGGAGAGAGTATTTTTATTGTGATTCCCTTTCCAATGATGTGCTGGTGGTAAAAGGACAGCAGCGTGTAACAAACGGAAGAAACAGCAATACCAAGGGCGTGGAGAATATCATTTCCAACGGCTCTATTATAGCAGTCAACGAAGGTCAGTGTATGATCATCGTGGATCAGGGCGGAATCGTAGAATTCTGTGCGGATGCCGGTGAATTCGTATATGATGCTTCCACAGAGCCCAGTTTATTCTATGGAAGTCTTGGTGAGAGCGTTAAGAATACTTTTTCCAATATCGGAAAGCGTTTTACTTTTGGCGGTAATGCGGCAAAGGATCAGAGAGTATATTTCTTCAATATCAAAGAGGTCATGAACAATCTCTTCGGTACGGCAAGCCCGATCCCTTTCCGTGTCATTGATAAAAACATCGGACTGGATCTGGATACTTCCTTAAGATGTAACGGTGAGTATTCCTTCCGTCTCATCGATCCTCTGTTATTTTATAAAAATGTATGCGGTAATGTGACCGAGGCTTATACCAGAACCGAACTGGTGGCAAAGATGAAGGCAGAGCTGTTGACGGCATTGCAGCCGGCACTGGCCAAAATCTCCGCATTGGGCGTACGTCCCAGCGAAATCCCGGCGCATACCGAGGAACTGACGGAAGCTCTGCAGGAAGAGCTTTCCGATCTGTGGACGAAGCTTCGCGGTATCGAGATCGTTACCTTCAACATTAATTCTGCGAAGATCCCCGATGAGGATGCGAAGACGATTGCAGATCTGCAGAGAACCGCAGTACTGCGCAATACCGGTATGGCAGCAGCTACCATGACTGCTGCACAGGCAGAGGCTATGAAGATGGCAGCATCCAATACCTCAACAGGTCCCATGATGGCATTTGCAGGCATGAATATGGCAAATATGGTAGGCGGTATCAACGCCGGACAGCTGTATCAGATGGACGCACAGCAGAACGGTATGGGAATGCAGCAGGCAGCCGCACAGGCTCCCGAGCAGCCTCACATGCAGGCACCGGTTCTGGGCTGGACCTGCAGCTGCGGCAAGGCAGATAACCGCGGTAAGTTCTGTTCCGAGTGCGGCGCACCCAAGCCTTCTGATGCCGGCTGGACCTGCAGCTGCGGCGCAGTAAATCAGGGCAAATTCTGTTCCGAATGTGGAGCTAAGAAGCCGGAAGGAGCACCGATTTATAAGTGCGACAAATGCGGCTGGGAGCCGGAAGATCCCGCACATCCTCCTAAGTTCTGTCCGGAGTGCGGTGATCCGTTTGATGAGAATGACAGAGCATAAGCATTTTTTGAACTATATTTAGAAAACAGCAGTACAGCGGATGCCTTTTGGCGTCTGCTGTACTTTGCTGTCAATCATTTGTAAATGAAGAGAGAAAACGAATGAGCGCGAGTCTGATTGCAATAATTATCATACTGGTATTATGTCTGGTGCTGGCGGGGATTATTTATTACGCATATTGTACTTTGAAGAGGAAACTCGGGGAGACTTCCAGACTGCTGTTCGGGACGGATTCCATGATCGAGGGAATGAAACAGCGGGAGCTGGAAGTAGAGACGACACCGAAATCGGTATCGTCCGCTACCAATCTGTATCTGCCGTCTATTATGAGAGATTTTCCGGAATTTCATCTGGATGAGATGAAGAGCAGGGCGGAAAATGTACTGATTTCTTACCTGCATGGCATTACCGGACAGAATCCGGCACTTTTGTCCGAAGGAACGAATGAACTGAAAGAACAGCTTAAGCTTCGGCTGGAAATGTTACAGAACCGGTCGCAGAAAGAGAGCTTTGACAATATTCATATTCACAGAACGGAGATTCACCAGTACCGGAAACAGAAAGGCAGGCAGAGCATTGTCTTTCAGTCGGCGGTGGAGTATTTTCATGCGCTGACGGAAAACGGCAAGGTGATCAAAGGCAGCAGGGATCGTAAGGAACAGGCAAAATATAATGTGGAGCTGGTCTATATCCAGGATCAGGATATGATCGAGAACCAGGCGGATGCCGGGCTGGCACTGAATTGTCCGAATTGTGGGGCACCACTTCCGGGATTGGGAGCGAAGAAGTGTATCTATTGTGACACCCCGATCATAGAGTACAATCTGAGAGTCTGGAATTTCAGCCGCGTGGAAGAAGTATGAAAAGAACTTCTAATTGCTCAGAGCAAAGGCTCTTTTGCGAAGCAGTTCCAAGTTTCATACCGTATTGTTAGAGAGGGTCTGCATGAGAGAGGAGAGTAACAGGGTTACAATGCAAAACGGACAGGATGTGGACAGACAGCTGGATGCTGCGAATAAAGAACTGCATCGGGAAAGAGAAAAACTGATGGCTGTGATCCGTATGTCAGGCGATCTGATTTTTGAGTATGACATCCCGAATGACAAAATGTATTATGCCGGTCCGGGAGAGGGAATCCTGTATTCCGGTCAGGTTACAGAAAGCTATACGGAACATCTGATGGTGAATGCCGGAAACCGTGTGGGAACGGCGGAGCAGCAGCTTGCGGATGCTCTGCGCAGCGGGAAACCCGATATTTACATAGAATTATGCAAAACGGGGGAAAATGGGGTTCCGCGCTGGGTCAAGGTGATCGGTCAGACATTCTATGATGAAAATGGAGAACCTGAGAGAGTACTGGGAAAAGTCTGCGATATTGACGAGCAGAAGAAAAAAGAGTGGGAACTGCGTGAAAAATCACAGAAAGATTCTCTGACGGGACTGTGGAATCATTCCACGATCCAACAGAAGATCGCAGAAAAACTGAAGGGGCTGCAAAAGGGAAAGAACGGTTATCTTGTGGTGCTGGATGTAGACAGCTTTAAGAAGATCAATGATACCAACGGGCATCTGTTCGGAGATGCGGTATTATGCTCTTTTGCGGATGAAATGAGAAAACATTTTCCGGATGCACTGTGCGGCAGAATCGGTGGTGACGAATTTGTATTCTATGTGGAAGACATGGAACGCAGCACCTTGGAAGAAAAGCTGAAACAGTTGAACCGGTGTATGTCGGACCGCTATGATGATGACAAGACAGGGCTGCATATTTCCTGCAGTCTGGGTGTGGCAGTGACGGACGGGGCGGTCATGGATTATCATCTGCTGTTTCAATGGGCAGATGCAGCGTTATATCAGGTAAAAAGCAAAGGCAAGGGAGCATTTTACCTGCTGGAGGTCACAGAAGGTGTGGCCCTGCCGGGAAAAAGCTACTTAGAGAGCGAAGAGAACAAAGAGGATGAGATCGCGCATAAAGAAGCCAGGTTTGACAGCGAGGAAGATCTTGTATTGTTCTGTATGGATCTGTTGGAGAATGTATCCAACCTGACCAGTGCACTGAAGGTGCTTTGCGAGCGTACCTGTAGTTTCTTTGGCATTGATGATATGGTCTGTGTGGAGACTACGGAGTCCGGTCCTATGATCCGCTATCAGTGGAATCGTGAGGAAAAAGAGAATTTTGCCAAGCGGATTTTGCAGCCGGGTGTCTTTGAATGGGACCGGATCCGGAAAAATGCGGACGAATCCGGCGCGGTGATCTACCGCCAGGAGGAGACAGCGAATATCTACAAAGAAGAAGCAAAATCCGTGATGATCGTGATGTCTACGGCGTCAAAGGGTGTGAAAGCCAGCGTGATCTTCACCGATCGCCATACGGACAGAACATGGCAAGAGAAAAAGAATGCATTGTGCAAGATTTCCCATCAGATCTTTAACCGACTCAGAAAACTGAAAAATGCGGAGAAGGATCAGAGAGAATTAAACCGAAAATTAAACTATGATGCCCTGACAGGACTTCCGGTCTATAACCGGTTCGTGGATCAGCTGGAAAGCTATATGGCAACACATGGAAAGGGCGGATTGTACTTTGTGTCTTCTGACTTTTCCAATTTCCAATATGTGAATGAAATGTATGGCTATGAGGTGGGCGACCGCATTTTACATGATTTTTCCGTGGCATTGCAGGAAAATTGCCAGAGCGGCATTCTGTTCTGCCGTGTGACTTCCGATCATTTTGTAGGCGTGCTGAAAGAAGACTCCGTGGAGGATGCCAAAGAGGATTATCTGGAATTTACCAATGCTTTTGTACAGAGAGTGAACAGTCGTTATGATCAGTGCAATCTGGTCATTGCTACCGGATTGTATGAGGTCCTGGAGAACGACTGGTCGGTGTCTTCCATGATGGACAATGCCAATGAGGCGAGAAAACAGTGTAAGACACAGAAAGTGGACAGCGCGGTAGAAATCTATACGGAAAAAATACGGAAAGACCTGGAGAATACGAGAGAAATCGTATCCGGAATGGTCAGTGCGTATAACAATAAAGAATTTCACGCCTATCTGCAGCCCAAGGTATCCCTGCATACCGGAAAAGTAGTCGGTGCGGAGGCACTGGTGCGCTGGGTGAAGGCGGACGGCACCATGATCATGCCCGGCAGATTTATTGATGTTTTTGAACGAAACGGTTTTGTTACCAAAGTGGATTTCGCAATCCTGGATCAGGTAATGGCATATTTGCAGGAAGCACTGGCCGGAGGAGAAGAAGTAGTGCCGATCTCGGTCAATTTTTCCAGAAGACATAACGAATATGCCGATTTTGTTCCCAATATTTTAAAACGTCTGAAAGATTACCGGGTGCCCAGTGAACTGTTGGAAGTAGAAGTCACAGAGTCTGTGTTTATGTCCGACTTAAACAAGCTTACCAATAATCTGGAGACACTCAGGGACAAAGGCGTGGAGATCTCGGTCGATGATTTCGGCAGCGGATATTCCTCGCTGAATCTGTTGTCCAAAGTAGCGGTAGATACGGTAAAACTGGACAAGCAATTTTTGGACGATACGATGAACAGTGAACGCGAGGAAACAGCATTGACAATCATCAAATATCTGACTAAAATGTTGAAGCATCTCGGCTTCAAGGTATTGGCGGAAGGTGTGGAGACCGAAGAACAGCTGGACATGCTCAGGCTGGCGGACTGCGATATCGTACAAGGGTATTTTTATGCGAAACCAATGCCAATCGCGGAGTTCAGAAAATTTTTACTGGAATTTAACGAAAGGGCGAATTAGTAATTCATGAGTATTTATGATACCTTAAATAAAGAACAAAAAGAAGCGGTATTTCATACAGAGGGTCCGCTCCTTCTGCTGGCGGGTGCCGGAAGCGGCAAGACCCGTGTCCTGACGCACAGAGTGGCTTATCTGATCGACGAAATGGGAGTCAACCCCTGGAACATTCTGGCGATTACCTTTACCAACAAGGCGGCACAGGAAATGCGGGAGCGCGTGGACAAGATTGCCGGCTTCGGCGCAGATCAGGTATGGGTGGCAACGTTTCATGCGACCTGTATGAGAATCCTGCGCAGACATATTGACCGTCTGGGGTATGATACGAATTTCACGATATATGATACGGATGATCAGAAAACGGTGATCAAACAGGTCTGTAAGAGACTGAATATCGACACGAAGATCTATAAAGAGCGTACCTTACTATCGGAGATTTCTTCTGCCAAAGATGAACTGGTGGATGTACGGGAATTTGAAGTGAAATCTGCCGGAGATTATAGAAAGTCAGTGACTGCCAGGGTCTACAGGGAGTATCAGGAGACTCTGAAGAAGAGCAATGCACTGGATTTTGATGATATTATTGTAAAAACAGTGGAACTTTTCAAAAGCTGTCCGGAAGTGCTGCATAATTATCAGGAACGTTTCAGGTATATCATGGTGGACGAGTACCAGGATACGAATACCGCACAGTTTGAACTGATCCGCCTGTTGGCAGACGGTTACCGTAATCTGTGCGTTGTCGGTGATGATGACCAGTCAATCTACAAGTTCCGCGGAGCCAATATCCGCAACATTCTGGATTTCGAAAAGGTATATCCGGAAGCAACAGTGATCAAACTGGAACAGAATTACCGTTCCACACAGAATATTCTGGATGCAGCCAACACCGTGATCCGCAATAACGTGGGGCGCAAGGACAAGGCACTGTGGACCGAGAAAGGTGCCGGGAACAGAATTCACTTCAGGCAGTTCGACAATGCCTATGAAGAAGCAGAATATATTGCGGACGATATTGCAGATAAGGTGAAAAAGGACGGTCTGGCTTATGCGGACTGTGCTGTATTGTACCGTACCAATGCCCAGTCACGACTCTTAGAAGAGCGCATGGTGGTCGAAGGGATTCCTTATCATGTGGTAGGAGGAGTGAACTTCTACGCCAGACAGGAAATCCGTGATGTCCTGGCGTATCTGAAGACCATCGACAATGGCAGAGACGAAGTGGCATTGCGCAGAATCATCAATGTACCGAAACGCAGCATCGGTAATGCTTCTCTGGAAAAGGTAGCGGATTATGCACAGAGGAAGGACATCACGCTGTTCGATGCCCTGTGTGAAGCAGATCAAATCAAAGGACTGGGAAGAGCCGAAGCGAAGATCAAAGGCTTTGTCAACCTGATCCGGGTGTTACGCAGTGGTTTGTCTTCCTATACCCTGCCGGATTTGATCAAGGCATTGCTGGAAAATATTGAATACGCGGAGTATCTGAAGGATCAGGATGAGGAATCCGCAGAAGACCGTCTGGGAAACGTAGATGAATTGATCACCAAGGCGGCTGCTTATGAAGAAACCCATGATGAGCCGAATCTGTCGGAATTCCTGGAGGAGATCATGCTGGTGGCAGATATTGATAATGTAGAAGACGGCGACAACAGAGTGCTTTTGATGACTTTGCACAGCGCAAAGGGACTGGAGTTCCCGGTGGTCTATCTGGCAGGCATGGAAGACGGACTGTTCCCGGGCTTTATGACCATTGCGTCCGATGATCCCATGGAGATCGAGGAGGAAAGAAGACTTGCGTATGTGGGAATTACCAGAGCCAAGGAGGATTTGACGCTGACCTGTGCACGCAGCAGAATGCTTCGCGGAGAGACGCAGTACAATCCGGTGAGCCGTTTCGTGAGAGAAATCCCGAAGGAACTGATGGATAATACACCGCCCCAGAGCAGAAGATACCGTGATGACGATCTGGAAGATTTTCAGGCGAGAAGGGCAAACGAAGCGGCACTTAGGGCAATGGGACTGGAGGCGGCAGTGCCCACACGTACCGGCGAAGACAGCAGCTTTGGAGGCTTTGGCACGACCGGATTTGATCCAAGACCCAAGGCAGCGTTAAGACCAAAGACCACGGCAAAAGCGGATAAACCCTATATTTCCAAAGGAATCAGTGGACTAAATCAACTGGCAGGCTTACAGAAGGGTACGGCATTTCAGGCTCCGGAAGCACTGGATTACGCAGCCGGTGACAGAGTGCGCCATATCAAATATGGGGAGGGAACGGTGCTGAATATCGTACGCGAACCCAGAGACTATAAAGTCACAGTAGCATTTGACCAGGCAGGACAGAAGATTATGTATGCATCTTTTGCAAAATTGAAGCCGGTTTGATTTCAGTATAGTATTTTTGGCAAAAACATGGTATGATAATACAGAATAAAACAATTGCTTGACATGCGTAAAAAGTGGACAATGTCGGAAAGGCAGGATGAATCCTATGAACAAATTGGAAAATCTGGTAGATCTTGACAAACTGAATGAATTGAAGGTAAGCGAGCTGAAGAAACTGAATAAGCTTCTCGGCAAGGAAGTAGAAGAGAAGAAAGAGCGCAATGTACTTTTATGGGTGCTTGCAATCATCGGCACCGTAGTAGCTGTGGCAGCAGTCGCCTATGCAGTGTATCGTTTCTTCTTCGCACAGGATTACCTGGAAGATTTCGATGATGATTTCGAAGAGGAAGATGACGTAGAAGAGGATGATGACGACTTCTTCGAGGATGAAGGAGAGAACTAACCCATGAAAAAAGGACAGGTATATGAAGGATCTGTGAAAAGGGTCGATTTTCCCAACAAAGGGATCGTCTGTGTGGGAGAAGAGACTGCTGTAGTGAAGAACAGCCTGCCCGGACAGAAAGTAAAGTTCTCTGTGAATAAAGTACGCAAAGGGAAGGCGGAAGGCCGGCTTTTAGAGGTGACGGAAAAGTCACCTTTAGAGACAGGACAGACGTGTTCCCTTTTTGGGTTGTGCGGTGGCTGCACTTACCTGTCACTGCCTTATGAAGAGCAGTTAAAGATCAAAGAAGGACAGGTGAAGCGACTGCTTGACAGTGTGCTGGACAGGCAGGAAGAACCCTGGAACTTTGAGGGCATCAAGGGCAGCCCAAAGGCTTATGAATATCGTAATAAGATGGAATTCTCCTTCGGAGACGAATATAAGGACGGACCTCTTGCACTGGGAATGCATAAGAGAGGTAGTTTTTATGATATCGTGACCGTAGCGGACTGTGAGATCGTGGATGCGGATTACCGACTGATCTTACAGACGGTCAGAGATTATTTTGCGGAAGAAAAAGTTACCTTTTTCCACAGACTGAGCCATGTGGGGTTCTTACGCCATCTGCTGGTGCGTAAGGCATCCCGTACCGGAGAAATCCTGGTGGCACTTGTGACGACGTCCCAGGATCCGTGGAATCGTATGGCGTCGGACAATCCCCTTACGGACGGCAAAACAGGAATGGCAGATTCCATGGGCAGTGGGCAGACACAGCATTTGATTGCCGGATTTAAAGAGCGCTTACTGTCGTTGGAACAGAACGGAAAGCTACAGGGAAAATTTGCCGGTATTTTGCATATTACAAACGATTCTGTAGCAGATGTGGTGCAGAGTGACCATACCGATCTTTTATATGGGCAGGAATATTTCTATGAGGAATTACTGGGACTGAAGTTTAAGATTTCCACCTTTTCTTTTTTCCAGACCAACTCTTATAGTGCAGAGGTCCTGTATCAGACCGCGCGTGAGTACGTCGGGGATCTGGGCGGCAAAGATAAGACCGTATTTGATCTCTATAGCGGTACCGGTACGATCGCACAGCTCATGGCGCCTGCGGCCCGGAAAGTCATCGGTGTGGAGATCGTGGAGGAAGCGGTGGAGGCAGCGAAGAAAAATGCGGAGGCCAACGGACTGAATAACTGTGAATTCATTGCCGGGGATGTATTGAAGGTGTTGGATGAAGTGGAGGAGAAGCCGGATATGATTCTGCTGGATCCTCCCCGTGATGGAATCCATCCTAAGGCATTGCCAAAGATTATCGCTTACGGTGTAGATCATATTGTTTATATTTCCTGTAAGCCTACCAGCCTGGTAAGAGATCTGGAAGTGTTCCTGGCAAACGGATATCGGGTGGACAAGGCGGTAGCGGTGGATCAGTTCCCGTGGACGGCAAACTGTGAGGTCGTGTGCCTGCTGACGAGACAAAACAGTAAATAAAGTGATTGAGAAAGCCGCCGGCTATCGTGATGATAGCCGACGGCTTTTAACAACTTTCCATCGTCATAATGTCTGGTGTACCGGTGTGATGACTGCTTCCTTTAACTCCGGAGCCTTGCCCGGATCGATCGTGTCGGGAAATTCCACATCAATCGTGGAGGCAGCCGGTCTGTAGTTCAGACGGAGTGCGTTTTTCTGAATGTAATCCGTTGCCTGATTGTAAGTTTCTTCGGTTACCCCGTTTAAAGTAATTGTATATAATTTTGCCATAGTCAGTGTCCTCCGTATTTTTATTTCAGGTAGCTTCCTGATAGTTATAGTATAGCTTATTTCGTAAAATAATAAATACACAGAATAAACAAATATAATAATAGGAATCATTACTGAATTATACAGAATGTATAATTGCAGCTATAACGGAAACATAACATTTGAAGCAAAGGGATTTTAAGATTTCTCGGAGATTTGGCAGGAACAATTGACAGAAAATGGAAAGTTCAATATAGTTAAAGAAATGAAAATATTCTGGGGGCATTTTAACATTGGATATTACAAAAGAAAAATGGATGCAATACAAAGATAATCTGAAAATGGCGGTTCTGAGCATATGCGGTGTTTATGGTGTGGCATATTTGTTCAGCTTACAGCCGGCAAACCGGATCTATTACAGTGTGCTTAATGTGTTACTTGCGGTGGGAATTTATTTTTTGCTGCAGCAGACCGGGAACAATCTTTCGAAGATAGCGGAGAAAAAGGACAGAAAGCGCAGAATCTGTTATGTCTCGCTTATCAGCTTTTTGTTTGCACTGTCTATGATTATGGGGTATCAATTACAGAACCTTGGTATGACAGATTGTGGGTTCCGGGGAAAAGCCCTGATTTTTATCCGTGCTTTGTGCCTTGGTGTTGCGACGTTTCCGTTCGTCAATCTGCTGTTTGCGTGGGGCGATAAGTGTTCGTGGAACAAAAAAGGACAGACATTTGTAAGACACTGGAAATCCGGCGCGGTATTTGGCGTTGCCGCAGCAGTTATTCTATTGTGTCTGATTCCGGTGTGGCTGGCATATTACCCCATTATTATGTCCTATGATTTTCACCGACAGGTCAATGAGGCATACAAGGGGCTGGCCTGGTTCTATCCCCTGCAGCCTATCGCACATACCTGGATAATATGGTTGTTTTTGCAGATCGGTGCATCATTGGGATCTTATGAGACCGGCATGGCATGCATGGCAGTCTTTCAGATGGCGCTGTATGCTGCGGTAATGGGGTATGCGGTCACAATGATCTGGCGGCTTGCAGCGAAAAAATGGCTGGTAATAATATCTGCCGCTTTCTTTGCATTATTCCCATATAATACGGTTCTGGTAGTGTGTACGACCAAGGATACGATGTTCACCATCTTATTTACGTTGTTCTTTTTAATACTCCTGGAGAGAAATTATTTCAGTACAGGGAAAAAGAAAGTGCTGATGGATATTTTTGGGGTGGTGGAAGGCTGTCTCATGATGCAGTTTCGCAATAACGCGGTATATGCGGTGGCAGTTTTTATGTTGATCTTACTCTTGGTAAGACCGAAGAAGGAAAAAGTGGGAATCCTGATTCTGGGGATCTGCCTGGTGGTCGGAGAGATCGGGACGCGGAATGTGATCCACCTGGCAATCGGAAACGTGGTCGGAGCTCCGAAAATCGAAGCTTACAGTGTGCCGATCCAGCAGTTTGCCAGAGTGGCATATTATCACGGAGAAGAATTGGAAACGCAGGATCCCACAATGGCGGAGCTATTGGAAAAATATGTAGCCAGAGAACATTGGGAGGATTACTACGCACCGATTGCGGATTCCATAAAGAGTACGGTAAATCCGTCATCCTATGTCGATGACGCAGGACAACTGTTACAGGACTGGCTGCGTGTCGGAAAACGCTATCCGAATGAGTTCCTGGATGCTTTTCTGGAACTGACCAGAGGTTACTGGTTCCCGGATGATTACTCCTGGGCGGAGAATCTGGGCTATGGTACGGAAGACAGATACGGTGTACTCTTTACCTATAATTCTTCGGAAATCGAGGGCTATGGAAGCATTGAACATCAGTCACTATTTCCGGCACTGGAAAAGATACTGGAAGAGATCGTCAGTGAAAATTGTTTTCGCGAATGGCCGGTGTTTTCCCTTATTTTTCATGGATCCTTTTATAGCTGGAGCCTGTTTTTACTGATGTTGATGAGTCTGTACCGGAAACGATATGAGTGTTTCCGGATGAGCCTGCTGCCGTTTCTGTATTTCACAACCATGCTGCTCGGACCGGTGGTGCAGGTGAGATACCTGTTCCCGATCATGGCTGTGCTGCCGGTATTATTTGCCCTTTTTCAAAGTCGGATAACGGAGCAAAATACACAAAATAAGAACTAAAGATTGTTTTTGTGTGTGGGAAAAATTATAATAAAAGTATTGGACAATACATACGGAAAGAGGCCACCGATGGAAGAGCAGGAAAACAAGGAAACAACCATACTCCCGGATACACCGGAAATCACGGTGAAAAATCCGAGGATCGGAAAAGTACATAAGCTGGAAGAGGAAGTAAGACGCCAGAATGAACAGGAACAGCTCAGAACTAAGCGAATCCGTAAGGAACAGGAATATATTGAGCAGATGAGCAGGGCGGTGGAAGACCATCTGCGTAATACCAGAGAAGAACAGCGGTATAACGAAGAATTTGAACGGCTGATCCGCAAGGATGTCTATCAGATGCATGGCATCAGTGAGGACAAGCTCCAGGGAATGACGGAGTACCGGAACGCCTGGTATCAGGGAACGGCTTTTGGCATGTTTTTCCTGTCTCTGATCCTGACCGGGATCTGCGGATATCTGCATGGATTTGGTTCGGAACTTTGCATCTTCATGGCATTTTATACGGCTATTGAGGGAACACTTTTGACGAACGGAAGAAAGCATGCGCTGTGGAATGCGCTGACGAAGGTTTTATATCTGTTATTGTTCCCGGCGATGCTGATCGTATTTGTATGTTTTGAACTGGAATTTACAGCGTACACAATGGTAGTGCCTGTATTGACGGTAGCTGGTGTAGTGCTTCTGGTGCTGGGGGCGGTATCGTATTTCCTGTATGATCCCTATCGTCAGGATCGGAAGAACCATAAAAAAGCCGACCGTTATATCCGTGATATTGAAAAAGCCGCAGTCAAGGAAGTGGAACTGGAAGAAAAAGCACTGGCAAAACACGCAAGAAAACAGGAAAAACTGGAGCTGAAGGAAGAAGCCAGACAGGAACGTGCAGCGAAGCGCAGAGCACGAAAAGAACGTACAGAGGAGACCATCTCCGGTTGGAAAGAGGCTATCCGTAAAAAGCTTCCGGAGAGAAAAAAGAAAGCGCCCGAAGAAATAGTGCAGGTGACTGCCGTGGAACCTGTCACGGATGATGCGGTGCAGGAAAATGCAGCACAGGAAAGTGCAGCACAGGAAAGTGCAATACAGAAAACAGCAGAGGAGAAAGCGACGGAACAGATAACAGCAGAAAAAGAATGCCCAGATACAGAAAATGCAGCGAAAGAGGATTCCGCAAGCAGCGAAATGATTGTGGAATCAGTGTCGCCGGAACCGGAAAACAACAGCAGTAACAGTAGGATAGAAGAAAAGAAAACAACAACCGGGGAGGATGCGTAATGTCCTATTATTTAGTAGATTTTGAAAATGTAAAGAGCCGTGGTATGGAAGGTGTGGAATTACTGACAGAGGAAGATACTGTCTGCATTTTTTATAGCAATAATGCCGACAGCATGACGTTTGATCTGCACAGAAAACTGAATGAAACAAAGGCTCATATCATCTATCATAAGGTGGCTGTAGGCACCAAGAATGCATTGGACTTCCAGCTTGCAACGTATCTTGGATATTTAATCTGTGATCAGCAAAAGAGTGAGCGGACACAGGAATATTATATTGTGACCAAGGATAACGGATTTTACAGTCTGTTGGTATACTGGAAGGCGGAAGGTGTACCGGTTCGTATTATCCGTAATCTACTGTGGGGCAAGGATCAGGAAGCAGTGTCCGGGGAAAATACGGAAGCATTGGAAATCCTGAAAGAAGTGCCGGAGACAACAGAGATTGTGGAGCTGGAAGATACAAGTGCAGAAGATTTTGCATCAGCTCATTCGAATGAGGAAAAGACAGTAGAAACAGAATTCGAAATATGGGAAACGACCCTGCCGGAATGCATTGCGCCTGAGGCAATCGAGGAGGACCTCAGAGAGACGATTCCTGAAACAGACACTGTGACGAAAATACCTCAGGAAACTGATGTAAGTGCTGAAACAGAAATCAAAAAGGGAGCAGAAAACCCAAAAAAATCGGCAAACCTGAAAAAAGCACCTGTTAAAAAGAAAAACGCTGCTAAAAAAACGGAGAAAAAAACAGCGCAGAGGGAAAACGCAGCAAATGCAAAAGCAGAGAAACCGGAGCAAACGGAAGAAGAACTGACCTGTGCGGTGGAAGCAGTACTGAAAGAAAAAGAAATCGTACCGCAGGTGGTGAAGTTTATCCGTCAGTATAAAACCAAGCAGGGAATCAATAATGCCCTGAACAAAGAGTTCAAAGACACGAAACGTACCAGTGAGATCTATTCTGCGATTAAACCCCTGATCGCTGATAAAAAAGGAAAATAAAATTTCGTGATTTTGCTGTGGAAAGTAGAAAAAGAATATGCTAGAATAGGGAACGGTCAAAAGGCAGGAGCTTGTTTGACCGTTCTTTTTCACTGAATTTTCAAGAGGAAGTATCCGGAAAACGGCAAAAGAGAAGATAACTTAGAAAAGAGGACGATAGATACTATGAAGCAAAATATGCAAGATCTGACAGAGGGATCCCTGGGAAGGAAAATACTGATTTTCAGTGTACCGCTTATGCTGTCAAACTTGTTACAGGTATTGTTCAATATGGCAGATATCGCGGTGATTGGACAGTTCGCCGGATCGTTGTCCCTGGGAGCTGTGGGCTCCACGGCGACACTGGTCACGATGTATACCGGATTCCTGATCGGATTGTCAGGTGGTATTAACGTACTGACGGCATTATATTATGGCGCCAAGGATAAAGAGAGTCTGACGAAGACGATTCATTCCGCAGCACTGGTCAGCCTGATCATGGGTCTGTTGCTGCTGGTGTTGGGAGTGGGTCTGTCTGAGTGGATGTTAACGATGCTAAAGACGAAGGCAGAGCTTCTGGATAAGGCAGTGTTATATCTGCGGATTTATTATCTGGGAATGCCGGCACTGGCAATTTACAATTTCGGTAATGCGGTGTACAGTGCAGTTGGAAATACGAAAAAGCCGCTGTACTATCTGGGATTTTCCGGCGTGCTGAATATCGTGCTGAATCTGTTCTTTGTCATCGTATGCCGGATGGATGTCGCCGGTGTGGCACTGGCCAGTATCATTTCCCAGTATGTATCGGCAATTCTGATTTTACAGGCACTGCTTCGAAGCAAAGAAATCTATGCACTGCGCATCAGTAAACTGAAACTGAATCCGGAGCTTACGAAAGATATCCTGAAGTTGGGAATGCCGTCCGGATTGCAGAATGTGATCTTCCAGTTTGCCAACAGCTTTGTCCAGATGGGCGTGAATTCCTTTGATGCGACCATGGTGGCAGGAAACTCCGCCGCAACGAATGCGGATGCCATGGTATATGATGTCATGGCGGCATTCTATACCGCCTGTGGAAGTTTCATGGGGCAGAACTACGGTGCCGGCAAGAAAAAAAGAGTGCGCAACAGTTATTTTATCAGCCTGGCATATTCCTTTGGAATCGGTTTGCTCCTGGGAGTATCCCTGGTAGTTTTCGGCAGACCGTTTTTGTCTCTGTTTACCAGGGATGCGGCAGTTATGGATGCCGGCATGTACCGGCTGACGATCATGGGCTTTTCTTATTGTGTATCAGCATTTATGGACTGTACGATTGCAGCGGCCAGAGCGATGGGCAAAAGTATTGCACCGATGTTCATTGTTATTATGGGCTCCTGTGTATTCCGGGTGATCTGGGTGTACACCGTGTTCGCATATTTTCATACGATACCGTCTCTGTACCTGTTGTATGTGTTTTCCTGGAGTATTACCGCGGTGGCGGAGATATTATATTTTATACGAATCTACAGACAAAAAATGGCTCTCCTGTCGTAAGACAGAAGAGCCGTTTTTTTTATGTTGTTAATCAGTCTGATTCCATGGAAACAGAGCGCCTTGGCGTTGATTTCGAATTGTGCCGTCAGACATTTTCACTTTCTACAGTGGCAGCCTTCGCAGGATAACGCACCGGCAGCAGGCGTGCACGCTCCAGGGCTACATAGATGGCAGGGAGCAGGATCAGCTGGATCACAATACCGGGGAAGCAGGATACAAAATATCCGGTAGCCCAGGCTGACCAGCTGTAAGTACCGCCTGCGAAGATCAGGGCACGCAGGATACCGGTGATCACACGTCCGCCCAGCATGGCAATGACCAGGGAAGCATACAGATCAAGAACCAGTCTGCCACTGTGCAGGAAGCTCATGACCAGACCACTGATCAGTCCGTAGAGTCCCAGCTCAATCATCATGACCGGCATATAACCAAACGCAGGCATACCGGTGAGCAGACTGGAGATAAAAGGTCCGAGCAGTCCACAGAGCAGACCGAAAGGTGCACCGCAGATCATACCGCACAGAAGCACCGGCAGATGCATGGGAGAGAACAGCACTCCGCCGCCGGGAATTGCATGAAGCGCCATGGGCAGTACCACGCATAAGGCAACGCAGAGAGCGGTAAGGATACTCTTGTTTAAGACAGATAATTTTTTCATTTAAGATAAGACCTCCTGAGAATAGTAGTAACAAAAAAACGCCAGTACGGCACAGACCCCTTCTGGGGTGATCTGCCTTCTGGCGTTACTAAGCTCCTTCTTGAAGCAGTATTTATGATAACGGGTAGGCAATTTTTTGTCAAGATAAATTGCAAAATAGCAGTTGCCATGCTATGATAAAAAAGCTATGTACTAATTTTTACAGGAGTATTTTTATGCGGATTATGGTAATGGACGGCCAGGGCGGAGGCGTCGGAAGAAGCTTGCTGGAGACACTGAAAGAACGGTTTCCGGAGTCGGAACTGCTTGCAGTGGGTACGAATGCCACGGCCACGGCGAATATGATGAAGAGCGGTGTGACAAACGGTGCGACCGGAGAAAATGCCGTGGTATATAACAGTAAACATGCGGATGTAATTGCAGGACCTGCCGGCATCGTGATGGCAAATGCCATGCTGGGAGAGATCACACCGGCAATGGCAGAAGCAGTGACCTCTAACGGTGCAAAAGTGGTGCTGATCCCTATGAGCAAATGCCATGCGACCATTGTGGGAATCGAAGGAAAACGATTGGGAGAATACATTGCGGAGGCAGCAGATGAAATCGCAAGAATGTATTCCTAAGAAAATAGCAGATTGGGAAGAATTGCTTGCTAAGTTGCAGAAACTTCCTAAAACAGAACGGATCATAGCCATTGACGGACGATGCGCCGCAGGAAAGACGACTCTGGCGGCATGGCTTTTGGAGAAGCTGGACGGTGATGTGATCCATATGGATGATTTTTTTCTTCCTCCGATGCTTCGAACCAAAGAGCGGAGCGCGGAAGCCGGCGGCAATGTGCATTATGAACGCTTTATTTCGGAAGTGTTACCGCAATTAAAAGAACGTAAATCATTTTCCTATCAAAGATTTGACTGTTCCAAAATGGAACTCGGAAATCAGGTGCCTGTGAAAAACAAAGGGATCGTACTGGTAGAAGGCGCTTACAGCTGCCATCCGGTCTTCGGTGATTACATGGACCGAAAAGTATTCTTGGACATAGACAGGAATACACAGGAAGAGCGGATCTTATTCAGAAACGGAAAAGAGCGGCTGCAGGATTTCAAGGAAAAATGGATTCCTATGGAAGAAGCATATTTTGCGGCGTTTTCTATAGAAGAGCATGCCGATTATTTCATAAAACCAGAAAGGTGAAAAACATGTTACAACAGTTTTATCCGGATCATGAAGCGGATTCCGCCTACGGGATAGATTACAAAACATTATATGAGGAAGGCTACCGCGGAATCATATTTGATATTGACAATACGCTGGTTCCCCACGGAGCGCCGGCAACGCCGCAGGCAATCGCTTTTTTTGCCAGGCTGCGGGAATTTGGATTTCAGACGTTGCTTCTGTCGAACAACAAGGAACCACGTGTGAAAAGTTTTGCGGATGCAGTTGGGGCTTTTTACATCTATAAAGCGGGAAAACCGGGGCAGAAGGGTTACCTGAAAGCAATGGAACAGATGCAGACGACGAAGGACACCACGCTTTTCGTGGGAGATCAGCTGTTCACGGATGTGTGGGGCGCCAAAAAGTGCGGTATTGTAACGTATCTCACGAAGCCGATTCATCCCAAAGAAGAGATTCAGATCGTACTCAAAAGATACCTGGAGAAGATTGTCTTATATTTTTACCACAGACAATGTCGCCGGAAAGGAAGAAAAAATGCTGAATGATATCAATGGCTATACCAGAATCTGCGGATTGATCGGAAATCCGGTAGAACATACACTGTCTCCGGTGATTCATAACACACTTTCCATGGTACTTGGAAAAAATCTGGCGTATGTTGCGTTTCATGTAGAGAACGGACGGCTGGAGAATGCGATAAAGGGTGCATTTGCCCTGAATATTCTGGGCATGAACGTGACGGTTCCTTATAAGAGCGATGTGATTCCGTATTTGGACGATATTGATCCGCTGGCGGCGAATATCGGTGCTGTCAATACGCTGGTGCGGACGGAAAAAGGCTATAAAGGGTATAATACCGATATGCCGGGGCTTTACCGCGCAATGTGCGAGGACGGTGTAAAAGTAGAAGGAGAGAAGGTTCTGATCCTGGGTGCCGGTGGTGTGGCAAGAGCTGTGGCAATGCTGCTGCTTGACAAGGGAGCGGCGGAGGCTGTGATCCTTAACCGTACCGTGCAAAAAGCACAGGCAATCGCCGATGAGGTGAACCGGTTAGCAGGAAAAGAGTTTGCAAAAGCACTTGCAATCGATGCGTATGATACCCTTCAGGAAGGGGAAAAGTATCTGGCGATTCAGGCAACCAGCGTCGGTATGTATCCGCACTGCGATGAGGTAGTGATCGAGGATCCGGAATTTTACAAAAAAGTTCACACGGGATACGACCTGATCTTCAATCCGCCGAAGACCAGATTCATGGAACTGGTGGAGAAACAGGGCGGTAAGGCTTACAATGGAGCAAAAATGCTGCTTTATCAGGGAATCATTGCTTTTGAACTGTGGACAGATTGTGAGATAGAACCCTGGCTGGCGGCACAAGTATATGAACGCATGCAGAAGGCGAAAAACGCCGGGAATGTAAAAGGCGAATCAGCCGGAAAAGGATGATATGAGGTGGAAATTTGCATTAAGATTACATGATACGAAAAATTGCCTGCGGAATGGAGAATACGATGAAGCATAAGCGGAAAAATATTGTACTGATCGGGTTTATGGGATCGGGAAAGACGACATTGGGTCTGAAATTATCCTATCTGCTTCGTATGCCGGTAGAGGATACGGACAAACTGATCGAGCGGCAGGAGGGACGGAGCATCACGCAGATATTCGCGGATGACGGCGAAGCGTATTTTCGTGAACTGGAGACGGAAATGCTGCGCAAATGCGGCAACCGGAAATACGAGAGAATCCTGTCTGTCGGCGGCGGCACGCCGGTCAATCCGGTGAACCGGGAGCTGCTGCACAAATGCGGAACCGTCGTGTATCTGAGAGTGGCACCCGAGACGGTCTACGAGCGGTTGAAAAACGATACCACGAGACCATTACTTCAGTGTGAGGAGCCGCTGGAAAAAATAAGGGAGCTGTTGGCAGTCCGCGATGCCATTTATACGGAATGCGCGGATATCATACTGGATGTTGACAACAGACATTCCGATGAACTGGCAGAGGAACTGCTGCTGAAGCTGCGGCAAAAAGTGACAATACAGAAGAAGGAGAAGAAACCTATGAAGATTCTTGTGATTAACGGTCCGAATCTGAATTTTTTGGGAATCCGTGAAAAGAAAATCTACGGTACGCAGGATTATCAGTATCTGATGGATCTGATCGCAAAAAAAGCGAAGGAAACCGGAGATGAGATCGTGACATATCAGAGCAATCATGAAGGCGCAATCATCGACAGAATCCAGGAAGCGTATTTTGACGGTACGAACGGCATCGTGATCAATCCGGGAGCTTATACGCATTACAGTTATGCCATCAGAGATGCACTGGCAAGCGTGGAAATCCCTAAGGTAGAGGTACACATTTCCGATATTACCAGCAGAGAAGAATTCCGTAAGATTTCCGTGACTGCACCTGTATGCAACAAGCAGATTTACGGGCAGGGACTGGACGGTTATCTGCAGGCAATCGATTTTTTGCGGACAGAATATAGATAGGTATGCGGAAAATTTGAAAATATTTTTCAAAAGTAGTTGAAATATGCATGTTTTTATATTAAAATGTTAAAGAATTATGACGTGAAAATATTTAGGAGGAATACATTATGATTTCTGCAGGTGATTTCAGAAATGGTATTACCATTGAGTATGATAACAATGTTTACCAGATTATCGAATTCCAGCATGTTAAGCCGGGAAAGGGCGCAGCTTTCGTCAGAACCAAGCTGAAGAACATCAAGAGTGGCGGTGTGGTTGAGAAGACCTTCCGTCCTACTGAGAAGTGCCCTCAGGCGCGTATTGATAGAAAGGATATGCAGTATCTGTATGAAGATGGCGATCTGTACTACTTCATGGATACCGAGACTTACGATCAGGTTGCACTGAATTCTGAGACCGTAGGCGATGCACTGAAGTTCGTAAAAGAGAACGAGATGTGCAAGATCTGCTCTCACAATGGCAGCGTATTCTCCGTTGAGCCTCCTCTGTTCGTTGAACTGGAGATCACAGAGACCGAGCCCGGCTTCAAGGGTGATACCGCTACCGGTGCCAGCAAGCCCGCTACCGTTGAGACCGGAGCTACTGTAGCAGTACCTCTGTTCGTTAACCAGGGTGATAAGATCAAGATTGACACCAGAACCGGTGAATATCTGTCTCGTGCGTAAGCAGTGACAATGGGTCTGATCTGTAATATATCCGATTAGAGAACCTGTAAGGCAATGAGTTATCCTTGCGATAAGGATGATTTATTGCCTTTTTTGTCCTTATGTGATGGAATGCTACATGGGTAATTACGGACTGGGGAGTCCGTTTCGGAGAGGCTTGGAGGAAAAATGGAAATTTCAACATTTAAAGTGAAAGTACAGAAGGCAGTCGAAGAGATACTGGGATCCGGGTATACGGTAGAACTACGGGAAGTACAAAAAAATAATGGTGTGCTGCTGCAGGGACTGATGATTCGGAAGGAAGGAGAAAATATGTCTCCGACCATTTATCTGAATTCTTTTTGGGAGGCTTACGAGAGCGGCATCACTTTTTCGGACATCATTCAAAAGATTGTAAGCATCTATAGACAGAATGGTTCCGGGAAAAAGATGGATGTCTCTTTTTTCAGGGATTTTGAAAAAGTAAAAAAGAGATTGTGCTTCCGTCTGGTGAATCGGGAGAAGAACAGGGAGCTGTTGGACAAATCACCGTATCTCCCGTTCCTGGATCTTGCTATCTGCTTTTACTATGCATTTGAGGATGCCGAAGTAAAGCAGGGGATGATTCCGATTCGCAATTCCCATTTGCAGCTATGGGAGGTAACTGCACAGGATCTGTTGCAGTGTGCCCTGGAAAATATGCCCGGACTTTTTCCCTTTGAGACCATTCCGATGGAGAACGTTATGGAAGATGTGCTGGCAGGACTGCCGGAAGAGGAAAGACAGGATATTCTGCAGAGAGTGTCGATGCTGATTATGACAACATCCCGGAAAAACTACGGCGCCTGTTGCATTCTGTATCCCGGGGTATTGGAACAGATAGCAGAACAGGTACAGGGAGATTTCTATCTGATTCCCAGCTCGGTACATGAATTTTTGATGATGCCGAAGGAGACGGAGCAGGGGGAAGAGGAACTGAAAGAAATGATAACGGAGACAAACAGCCTGGAATTGTCTCCGGAAGAAGTTTTATCGGATCATCTGTATCTGTATTGCAGAGAAGAGAAGAAACTGAAAATGCTGTAAAATACATGTGAAAAAATTCCAACAATTTAAACTGGACAGATGTAGTGTTTTATGATATTATAGTCGAGGTGATGTAACAAATTTGTAATATTTGCATCCGTAGTCTAATGGATAGAACGGAGGCCTCCGACGCCTTTAATGCAGGTTCGATTCCTGTCGGATGCATTTACATCACCTTGACTATAGGGAGAGAGATGAGAGAAGCCGCTTGCGGCTTTTTGCGATTAAAGAAGTTTTACGTTGGAAAGGACTGCATATGTGGAAGGATAAAATAAATGCACTTGGAAATGATATCATAAAACATAGTAAAATAATTTTACCCACGGTAGTCGTTGTGGCTGTCGCAATTACTGTTTCGGTCAGCCTGAGCCTTGGAAATAAGCACAGGGAAGAACAGTTGGATGCAACACTTACCACAGCATCCAGTGAGGCTGTAACAGAAGCTGCTACGGAAGAAGTTCCCCTGGTGGCGAATGAGGAAGGTGAGATTTACACTCTGGTGGCTACCTATTATAATGCCATGGCTACCGGAGATGAAGCGACGCTCCGATCTGTGTGCGATGAAATCTCTGATAAGGATATGTACAGATATCTGGAGCTGTCACAGTATATTGATTATTATCCGACCCTGGAGATCTATACCAAGACGGGACCGGAAGAAGGATCTGTCATTGCTTATGTATATTATAAGATCGCATTTGTAGGTCATGAAGAAGAAGTTCCCGGTTATCAGGCGCTTTATATCTGTACCAATGATCAGGGGGCGAAGTACATTAAGCGCGGCGAGAACAGCGAAGAAGTCAATGCGTATATTAAAACAGTAAGTACACAGGATGATGTTGTGGAGTTTAACAACAAAATTACGGTAGAATATAACGAACTGATGGTAGAGCATCCGGAAGTCCTGCAGTATATCAGTGAACTGGATTCCCAGGTCAGCATTGCCGTGGGTGAGAAGCTCGCAAATCAGGTCGCAGGTGATCAGAATACAGAGACCGGAACGGAAGACGGCGACCAGTCTGCAGACGGTCAGGATACATCCACGGGAGACGTCGCACAGCCGGCAGAAGAGCAGGGACCGCAGTATGTGACCACGACGACCACTGTGAATGTCAGAAGCTCTGACAGTGAGCAGGCAGATAAGCTGGGCAAGGTATCCGGTGGTACGAAGCTTCAGGTATTGGAGCAGCGTCCTAACGGTTGGACTAAGGTAGACTACGAAGGCAAGGAAGGCTATATCAAGACGGAGTTCTTACAGCTGGCAGAAAGTGCAACTGGTGCAGAGACCATCGGAACCGTAACGGCTACGACCAATATCAATGTCCGTTCGTCCGCAAGTGAGACAGCGGACAGACTGGGAGTACTCTCCGGCGGAGATACCGCGGAGCTCGTAGGAACCGAAGGCGACTGGAGCAAGATCAAATACAACGGTCAGATCGGATATGTCAAGAGTGAATATGTGCAGTAACGATTTGCGATAGCAAATCAGTGGATTTTGAATGGAGGTAGAATTGTGAAAGCAGCGAAGCTGCAGAACAATTCGTATTGCACGAATAAAATATATCATTTCAGGGAAAGCTCCTTACCAAAAACGGTAAGGAGCTTTTTCAATGGAAAAATATACATCAAAAAAACAAAATCTTAAAAAGCAGGAGATTACTATTTACCGGGAAATCCAGAGAAACACAGAAATGGCAATTAAGGCGCTGGACGCTGTCTCCGATAAAATCTATGACGACAGACTGGCAGCGGAAGTGGCAGAAGAGGGACTGCATTATTCCAGAATCCGGAACCGGGCAATGCAGACCCTGATAGAAGGAAAAGCACAGACCTATCGTGGAAGTGCAATGGAGAATATAATGCTTCGAATGGGTATTGGCTATAATACCATGCTGAATACCAGTACCGGTCATATTGCGGAGATGATCATCAAAGGAAGTAATAACGGGATCCTGGAGATGGAGAAGGTGCTGGCACATAACGGAGAATTTGCAGGGACAGATTGCCGTGATCTGGCAAAAGAACTGATAGATATGGAAAATGCCAATATCAGAACCTTAAAGGATTATTTGTAAAGCATTATT
>ERZ1034844.152-NODE-152-length-39682-cov-15.768188_pt1 | contig 39682 bp, 31 predicted proteins | sample MGYA00520594_ERZ1034844 | MGnify/ENA primary metagenome ERZ1034844 (study PRJEB33766, sample SAMN09781733) | gut metagenome | biome: gut microbiome | host: Homo sapiens | place: Madagascar | study: EMG produced TPA metagenomics assembly of the PRJNA485056 data... | reverse complement strand
TATAGAGATAGCTTTCGCCGTCCGGCTGTCTCTTTTTTGTCACCTGACCGTTGGCGTCTACGGTATAGAGCGTAACGTTCCCCAGAGCATCGGTGACACTGGTAACTACATCATGTTTGTCATAAGTATATTTCTCCACAGCTCCCATGGGAGAGGTGGCGGTGATCATACGGTACAGTTTGTCATAACCATAGGTCGTGGTCTGTCCCAGCGCATCGGTAACGCTGGTCAGATTGCCTGCCGCATCATATCCATAGCTTTCGTTCAGTCCCTCCGGTGTGGTAATGGCAGTCAGACGGCTCAGAGCATCATAGGTATAGGCAGTCGTGCCTCCGTTGCCGTCCCTGTATGCAGCCAGCCGGTTCAGAGCGTCATAGGTGTAATCTGTGGTCACACCGTTGCCGTCCTTTAAGGTAGTCAGATTACTGTTCCTGTCATAGAAAAATTCCGTGGCAGCTCCTTCCGGATCTACTTTCTGTGTCAGCCGGTTCAGGGCATCGTAAGTATAGGCATATTCCGCCTTGCCCGGCTCTGTGGTATGGATCAGGTTCCCTTCCGCATCGTAAGCGTAGGATGTTACCTTTCCTTCCCCGTCCGTGACAGTAAGCAGTCTGTCGGAAGCATCGTAAGTGTAACGTGTGGTCACGCCGTCGATACCGGTCACGGAGACTGCTCTGCTGAAAGCATCATACGTTACAGCGGCTGTTCTGCCCAGCACATCGGTCTGGGTGGTCAGATTGCCTGCCGCATCATAGGTATAGGTCATCTCGTTGCCTGCCGTATCGGAAGCTTTCACGATTCTGCCACAGGCATCCAGGGTAAATGTGGTCACGACACCGTATCGGTCGGTAAAGGTTGCCACATTTCCGTTCTTATCATAGGTATAGCGTTCTGTCTCCCCGTCAGGATAGGTCTCCTTTAAGAGATTCCCCTCTGCATCCACGGTATAGGCATGGGCATTCCCCAGGGGATCCTTCGTAAGCGTAAGGTTGCTGTCCGCATCGTAGGTGTAGCCGGTCTCACCCTTCAGGGCATCCGTCACGGTCTGCAATCGGCTGATCCGGTCATAGTTGTAGGTCGTCACATTTCCCAGAGCATCGGTCTGTGCTGTCAGCTGACCGATGGCATCATAGGTATTTTTCAGCGTATCTCCCTCCGGTGCCGTCACCGTGAGGACCCTGCCCTCTTTGTCATAGGTATATGCCGTAGTACCGCCGCAGGCATCGGTCACAGTCGTCAGTCTCGCCAGTGCATCATAAGCATAAGCGGTGGTATTTCCCCGTCCATCCGTCACGCCGGTCAGGCTGCCGCAGGCGTCATAGGTATAATGGACAGTGTTCCCCAGCGGATCCGTACTCTCTGTCAGAAGATTTCTTGCATCATAAGTGTAGATATACTCTCTTGTCAGGTCCTCTGCGCCGGTCTGGCGGATCTTCGTGACATTGCCGTTGCCATCGTAGGTGTATGTGGTTACGGCTCCCAGCTCATCGACCGTCTCCGTGAGTCTGGACAGATGATCGTAACGACAAGTCTCCGTGGCACCATCCGCATAGGTGATTTTCGTGATCCTTCCGTTTACGTCACTTTCATAGGAAGTCACGTTACCCTCTCTGTCAGCAGCCGAAACCATGCTCTGCTTCACCGGGTCATAGGTATAACTCTCTGCATTGCCCAGACGGTCCGTGACGGTAAGGATCCGGTCTGCTCCGTCGTAAGTATTCTTCTGTACCGCACCCTTTGCATCCGCAGTCTCCGTTACCCGGTTCATGGCATCGTAGGTATACTGTATGGTCTGCTGCTCCGCATCGGTCTGTGTAAGGCGGTTCCCGTTACCGTCATAGGTATAAGTCAGGGTATTGCCCAGCGGATCCGTACCGGACAGCATCCGGTTCATGGCATCATAAGTAAAGGTGCTGGTCTGCCCCTCTTTATCGGTAATGGCTGTCACTGCGCCTGCCGGATCATAGGTATAGACGGTCACTGCACCGGCTGCATCGGTCTCCTTTATTACTCTGCCCAGGGCATCGTAGGTATTGGCCGTGGTCCCTCCGGCGGGATCCGTGACTGTTAACAGCCGGTTCATGGCATCATAGGTATAGTTCCATGTATTACCGGCACCGTCCGTCATGGATGTGACGCAGGCACCGTCATAGGTATAGGATGTGGTGTTGCCGTTCGCATCCTTTACCGCCACAAGCCGGTTTTTCTCATCGTAAGTGTAAGAGGTCTGTCCTCCCTCCGCATCGGTCACAGAAGTCAGGCGGTTCTGTCCGTCATAGGTATAGCCGGTCTTTCCTCCGTCATAGTCCGTAGACTGCGTCATTTTGCCTGCGGTATTGTACGCATAGGTCCTGGTGGCGCCATCCTGCCTTTTTTCCTGTGTTACCCTGCCTTTTCCGTCATAGGTATAAGTCGTCTCCACGCCGGTGCGGTCCAGACGGCCTGCCAGATACCCGGCGGTATTATAGCTTCTCTCCTCGAATGTGCCGTCCGGATATTCAATTTTCGTGGTACGGTAATTGTCATCATAGGTATAGACCGTCACATTGCCTTCCGCATCCGTGGCAGTGGTCTGTCCGCCTCCGGCCGTCTGTTCATAAGCCAGCGTGACCACGCCACCTTCCGCATCCGTCTGCTGTATCACACGGCCTTCCCCGTCGTACTCATTGGCTACGACTCTGTGTCCGTTTTCATCGTACCATGCGGTCATGCGGTGGCTGTCATCGTAAACATAACGAACGACACCGCCTGCGGGATTCGTCACCTGCGCCAGATTACCGGCTTCATCGTAGGTATAGGTCACACCGTGACCGTCTGGCAGAGTAATGCTGCTTAAGCGGTTCTTTTCATCCAGCGCGATCCGGAATTCCTTTCCGGAGGGTGTGGTAATGCTTTTCAGGTACAGATCCACATCATAAGCCAGTTCTGTCCGGTTACCGCAGCTGTCTTCCACCGCACGGAGCAGACCGAAGCTGTCGAATTCATGACGGCTTCCGTCATCCAGGATCTCTACCACATATCCGTTCTCTGTCTCTGAAAGTTCATAATCGCATCCGGCCGGTGCGAGGTATCCCTCTCCCGCCGGGGTAAACGTGATGATGCCGCCATTATTTCTAAGCCACAGGACCGATCCGTCGGCCAGTTCTCCCATACGTTCATCATAGGCAAAGGTCCAGCCGAAGCCCAGACTCCCTTCATACGCCGCACCCTTTGCATTGTACTGTCTGGTCAGGGCAAAATCACCGCCGATGTCCGCAATCGTGGCATCGGTCTGCTCCATGTAGAAATTACCGGTATTCAGGTTCACCGGCTCATAGCCGAACTCACAGTTCTCCGCTCTGCCTAACAGCAGTCCGTCGATGATCGCCTTATAATATTCACTTAACACGCCGGAACTGTAAGCTGTGGTATTCTTCGGCTCCCTGATGAAAATACGGTTGCCCTGTCTGGTCAGGCAGTCCTGCATCCGCATGTCGGCAAGGATCGTATTCAGTTCCACACCGTAATGCTGTGCGATCCTGGGCATCAGGTCGAAAGCACCTTCCTCATAGATCAGGAAGCGGTCGGATTCTACGGTCTTGCCGCTTTTGCCCCCAAAGGAAGCAGTCGCCGTCACATAGTAGACCTGTCCGGGCTGTAATCCGGAAAACACCTCACTCTGCCAGTTGGAAAGTCTCCGCTTATAGGCGATCGCCTCCGGATATTCCCCTGCATAAGCATCGGAGTCCGGATAGAGAAGCTTTGTCTGCGCTTCCGTCTCTCCGGTAGTGCCGTTGACCAGTTCGTAGGTCACGGTACTGCCGGGCTTGGCCAGTCCATGGGCTGCCACTCCCAGTGTATCACAGGATTTGTCCCCATTTCTTCTTACGACCGGGTAAACATCCACCGTGGTATCATCCAGCGTAAGCTTCGCCAGATCCGTCAGATCTCCTGTCCATGAGACGATCAGCTTCGGTGCATAGGATGCGGAGGAATTGTTGTAGAATACCTCACACTGCATGGAGGCACCGGCATCGCCCGCTGTCTCGTTGGGTGCTTCCACCAGTGCTTTCATGACCAGTCCGTGATTCTCTGCGGTTCCGTTGATCCATGCACTGACTTCTTCCGTTACATCGAAGGATAATGCCTCTCCGCGGGTAGTGGAAGCCGTTCTGCTATCCAGAAAATAATGGTTGTAATTTAACTGATTGTTCCAGGTAAGGCTTCCCACCTGCCAGGGCTCTTCCACTCCGAAAAGTCCGAATTCAGAACTGCCCTTGCTCCAGCGGGTCTTCTGGGTCACCTGAAATGCCGCACTGACGATCTCCGGCTCCTCCGCCAGCGCTGAGAAATCATAATCAATGGCAAAATAAGATCTGCAATTTAAATGTTTGCTGTGGAAGCCTGCCAGATTTCCGGAGGTGATACCGTCATCATAGCCCACATAAGGATATGCATTATCTCCGATCACGGAATTCGGGCTGCCCTGCTCAGCGCAGGCCACATGGATCGCACTTTTACCTACCTGAATAGCGGTAGGATCGATCCGTACCGGATGGACGCGGTCATCTGCATCCAGCCAGTCACTGTCCGCGGAAACGGTAACCGCATAGGTGGATTCTTCACCGCTTTCCTCCAGCTGAAGTTCCACGCCGAAAGAGATCTCTCCCGCCGCGTCCTCCATCTCCGGAGCCTCCAGAACGAATACTGCGTCCTGTTCGGGATCTGTTCCCTCTTCATAGAGGTACAGCGTGTTGCCGCTCAGGGTGGCTTTCAGTCCATAGGTGTTCAACAGATAACGGAAACTGTGGGCAGTGTCTCTCTGCAACAGGATGATGTCCTCTTTCACACTGTTTCCGAATATCGTGTACTGATAATCCACATCCGGCAGTACATTGTTGTAACGAATAGCATTGTCCTTTACGATACCGTCAGTGAAATCTCCCCGGGCAGGAGTCAGTGTCAGCAGATGGTCGTCACTTGCAATGGTCAGTAGCTCTGTACCTTCCTCCGCTCCGACTGTAAGCATCGCCTGATAGCTTCCGGCACTGTTCACGTAGCTTTTTGCATCTCCATACAGGGAATAGGTGGAGACCTCACTCTCTACCAGAGTATTGTCTGCCTGCTGCAGATTGCCGTCCTCATCAAGATAGCTGTTACCATCGTAGCCGATCACTGTCACATACCGGTCACCGTCTACATGGTAGGTTCGGCTGTACGCATCATAAGCTGCCAGCGTACCATAATTTTCCGGTTCCGGATCCTGATAATAGTTCTCCGGCTGTCTGGGCGGAACGTTCCCGGATACGCTAGCCGGTGTCGGCACAGGCTGCGGAGTCGGTGTCTGCTCCGGCGTCTGTTCCGGTTCCATGGTCTGTTCCGGCTCCGCCGACTGTTCCGGTCCTGCCGATTGTTCTGGTTCTGCCGATTGTTCCGGTTCTGCCGATTGTTCCGGTTCCGATGTCCGTTCCGGGTCACCGCCGGATACGGACACCTCTGTTTCCACCCGGTGCTCTGTTATTTGGGTCTCTGCTGTCCCGGTCTCTGCCGCCATGACGTGCTGCAATGAGCTGTCTCCAAAGAGCAGTACCAAAACAAGCAGAAAGCTCAGCCTTCTGTTCCACTTCTTTCCTTTTACACTATGCATTTGTCCTCCCTCATTTGTGCTTCTGCACCGCAATTAAAGTTTGTTCCGGTTGCTTCTTTAACACGTTGTTCCTCTGCCGTGATAAAGTGTTTTGAAATATTTTATGATATTGATTATCAGTTGCCAATAAAAAGTTTGTTTTTTCGATAAATCGAGATGTGTATTTCGGTTTATCATCACAATCACAGATGTACTTCCACCTCTATGTTGTTGCGTCAGCTATCGGAACTCCATTTTTAAGCGTTAAATGCAACAACGGATGAATAGACAAATCATAAGCTGACACTCATAATTTATTCAAAAACAAAGGAGCGTCTGCTTATGAACACCTTAGGAAATTATATTACTGAATATCTGGAATACTGTGAATACCGGAAGCATCTGAACGTCAAAAGTCTAAAAGCGTACAAAATAGACCTGAAACAATATGATACCTTTTCCTGTGATCTGCCGGAATATCTGTCTCGTAATACTTTAGATTCCTTTCTTACGAATTTGCATAAACAATACAAGCCTAAGACTGTCAAAAGAAAAATAGCCAGTCTGAAAGCCTTTTTTCATTATCTGGAATACAAAGATTTATTGGAAGAAAACCCTTTTAACAAGCTGGATGTGCATTTCCGGGAAGCAAAACTGCTCCCTAAAACAATTCCCTTCCATTCTATTCAAAAGTTTCTATCTGCGCTTTATGAACAAAAAAATACCGCAGCTTCTGCGTACCAGCTTCGTTGCTGTATCAGGGATATCGCTGTTATTGAACTTCTATTTGCTACCGCTATGCCAAACTGGCCGGTATCGAACAACCTATTACCCCACAGATGTTCCGCCACTCTTTCACTACCCTTTTGTTAGAACAGGATGTAGATATACGATATATCCAAAAAATGCCGGGGCATAGCTCCATTAGTACAACAGAGATTTATACACATGTGTCGAATAATTATCAGAAAGATATATTGGTGAACAAGCATCCACGGAATTTGATGATGGTTAATGCAAGGTGATATTCTTCCCTGTTTGCTTATGATTAACTGCTACATTAAAGGTATGGTTTGTTACGGTCAATTTATTAGTGAAGGATAATTCTCAGTTATCTGTTAAAAGTTATTATGAAATCTAAGGATAATAAGAATTTATCGTTGATGTAATGTCGAAAATACTAATTTGATGGAGGCTGATATGTATATCCCTAAAGACGCTATTTTAATGCTATCTGGAGTATCATGTGTCGGAAAGACAACGACAGCGTATAAGATAGTGAAAAGCTATCCTGAATTTAGAAGAATAAGTGAATACGATTTAATAAGAACAGTTGTACGAACTGCATATGAACAGTTAGCCGAAGAGGCTTATGTAGACAAGAATAAATTGAAGAGCAAATATAATGCGTTGTTTGAATCTATTACAAGTAATAATTTTGAAATAACAAAGTTACAGTCAGAGCAATTATATGTTCTTTACATAATTTTCATTGCATATAAGCTCCCATTTGCTTAGTTTTTATCTTTTACTCATTTCAAATGGGCTAAATCCAACCACTCATCTCTCGAGCCTTCGAAAAACCTAGGAAAATCAAGCACTTCATCGGCTTTGTCAAGGCAGTGTCAGTATATTGCCATACACACAAATATTATGCCCCCTGCGCCTCTCACGGTTTTTCGGTCTCCACAATACTGTAAGGTACCACCGCCACTTTCCCGGTATCATCTGCGCCGCACAGGATTCCCACAAATATTCCATTCTCCGTGAACACACCGCCGCCGGACATTCCGGGAACGATATTTCCCTGAAGGAGTAGCATATATTGTGCAAAATCTTCCACATAGATCCAGGGATCCACCACGAAAGCATAAACCGGAAGTTCTTCTCCACCGCCGTACATCCAGACATCCTCATATACTTCCAGCTTATCGAAGGTTTCTCTGTCTGTCTCGGCAGGAAGGACAGCAAGCTTCCCATCTTCTCCCATAGGCAGTTTGTCCTTTTCCACCTGTAAAAAAGCAAGATCATTGTTTTTTGTAACTTCTCTGCCGGTTGCAGACACTTGTGTACCGTCCGGAAATGTCACCAGAATCTCCCCTGTGTCATGTTCCAGCACATGTGCCGCCGTGACGATCAGAAAGGTGTCATCCCTGTCCTCATAGATTACTCCGCTACCCAGCAGGTCTCCTGCCTGAATACACACCATAGACTGCATCACGCGCAGATCCGTCTCGGTCAGTTTCTGCTCCGACTGTTCAATCAGAGATAATGCGCCGTTTTCTTCCCAGTTCCACTGTACCTCAGACTGCTGTCCGGCAGTGGTCTGTTCCGTACTCTCCGCCTCAGCGTATCTGTTCTCCGTGGCCGTATATGGTTCCCTTGTACTTCTGTTTCCGCAGCCGGTAAGTAAAAGCACACAGTGCAATATCAGCAACGCACTCACTGTTATTTTCAATCTTTTTCCATTGTTATTCATAGATTTCCCCATTTATAGACTTCTGCCCCACTATAGTTCCGGGAAAAACGCATTTGACCGTTCTCTCCCATTCTGATGTGACTCTCTATTTTCCAGTAAAAGCAGGATGTTACCGTCTCCGTTTTCTCATAAACAGAAAACGGACCGCATCCGCAGTCCGCATTTTTCTCTTAAAGTGTAAGCAAAATATAAGCCGAGTTCTGTATATGACGATCATCTATCTAGTACGACTGTCGCCAGTCGCATCAAGCGACCTACCTGAAAGCAGACCGGGCCGGTCTATTGCTCTCTGTTTGGTCTTGCTTCGGATGGGGTTTACATGGCTCCGTCTGTTACCAGCCGGACGGTAGTCTCTTACACTGCCTTTCCACCCTTACCGGCATGAAGCCGGCGGTATATTTCTGTTGCACTAGCCTTGGAGTCACCTCCACCAGACGTTATCTGGCATCCTGCCCTGTGAAGCCCGGACTTTCCTCACCTGCATGAAGCAGCCGCGATCATCTATCTTACTTACACCTGTTCGATTATATCTTCTTCTTTCGGAAAAAGCAATATTTTTCTGCCAGCCGGATCAATTCTCCGTATCCCAGCGCCGCAAGAGGGAACATCATCATATAATAGGCATACATATATCTTGCCTTTGCCTCCCAGATGATGCTGAACAGAAAACCGCCGATGATTGCCACCGCTAATAAATGTTGCAGAAGGTTACTGTCTTTTTTTACACAAAAAACAAAATATAAGAGACAGCCAGCATAAATAATAAACTGCAAACGATCAGCAAACCACAATACCCTATCAAATAGGTCATCTTTCAAACGATCTTCAAAAGCTGTCAGTTTTGCGTTATGTGTTTCCTCGTGTCCAAAATTAAAGTATAATGACTGATACAACGGTTCATTCCATTGAGATAGAATCTTGCCACTGTAAAATCCCCGTAAGTATCCCCTGCTTGCCTTCATAATCTGCCAACGTTCTCTAATCATTTCACCATATATTTCATTGGATTTTTCCGTATCAGCATCGTTGGCATAATACTGTGCGCTGGAATTTGAGAAATCCCAACCGAATCTACCCTCCGTCTCCTCCATACCTATATAGATATAAGCATTGGTCGGCACTCCATCGGAATGCGGAATGCCGGAACGCATCTCATACATCATGAAAATTCCCTGATAGCATAATTGCGGCAATACACACGCTACGATAACAGCAATCAGAATCTTCTTATCTTTATTTTCAAACGCCCACAAAATCCCCACAAGGCAAAAAGCCACGATCAGGATCAGCATGTTTTTACGCATTAAGGTTCCGATCGTCATAGAAACAACTGCCACCACAATGGTAGATATCTTGGACTTCTTACTGTATTTAGCAACCATCCATGCAGTCAAGAGTGAAAAAAACACCCACGGAACTTCGCCGTAGATCCAACTGGAATAAAATATAGAAGCTATACAGCTTCCTGCCAGCACTGTTCCGGTCACAACTACAGATAACCGCCCGGAAAGTTCTTTCAATATCCCATAAATAAAGTAAACACTTCCTACGTTCAACAATACAAATAACACCTGCATGATGTGATAATCTGTATTTCCCAGAACGCGAAACACCAACTCTTCGACAAACGCCAGCCCCAACTGGTGGGGGAACATGCCACTGTATTGTGTCGCCTCCAGTGTTCCATAACCACCTTCCAGAAATCCTACTGCTGCATTGTACACATTCAACTGATCTGCGCTTGGCGTTCTGTCTGCTGCCAGCACCCAACACAGACCGGCAACTGTCTGCCAAAGCATAGCTGCAATAACTACAATTTTTTCGCAGAATTGCGACTTAGAGGCACTGATTTTTCGTTCCGCTTCATTTAATCCTGCACACAATAACAGCACCAAGGCTGCCACCGCCAGATTTAAAAACACGGAATCCCTGATTTCTATCGGAAATTCATGACCACTCACCGGAAGCATATACTGTGTACCGGTCAATGCATACCGAACCAGTATAAGTAAAATCAGGCTTCCCATGATCCGTATTACCCAGTTGGCAGCATGCTTTACAATCGTTTTTATCTTTTGTAAATCCCCCACCACAAAAACTCTCCTTTTTTCGTACATAAATTTTTTCAGAACACAGACGATTCAGAATAATCTACACGTTGAAGCAGCTTCCGCCCACAAATTCTCTGCACAGGGAATTATTGGGCAGGCTCTCGCTGGTCACCCCCAGAAAATATTCCAGGAATTTCAAGAGTCTCTTGGCCTCATAGTATTCCGGGTCTCCTTTGTCGATCTGGAACAATAGCGGCTCTGCGAACTGTTTTAAGACTGCCAGTTCATAGATCAATACGGAGTTGAACATAGCATCTGCATCTTCCTGGAAGGGGAAAATATTCTGTTCTTCGCCTCTGCGCACAGATCCCCACATACCGATGGTTCTTCTGGCATCCGCACCTCTGGTTCTGGCATCTCTTACCATACGGCGAAGGAGTCTGCCGTCCGTGGTGGGAATCCGGTTGTGTTCATCAATATTAATATTGGTCAGTGCACTGATATAAATCTTATATTTGCTTTCTTCCGGAAGCGCATAAGAAGTTTTCTCATTTAATCCATGGATACCTTCAATGACCAGAATATCATCCGGTCCTAACTGTTTATAATTTCCTTTATATTCCCGTTTCCCGGTCTTGAAATTAAAGGCCGGAAGTTCCACGCGCTCCCCTGCCAGCAGTCTGCACATGTCCTCATTGAACTGTTTTACATCAATAGCTTCCAGACACTCAAAATTGTAGTCCCCGTTTTCGTCTCTCGGTGTAAACTCTCTGTCGACAAAATAGTCGTCGAGACCGATGGGGTGAGGTGTTTTTCCAAGGGTCCGCAGCTGTATGGACAATCGGTGGGAAAAGCTGGTCTTGCCGGAAGAAGAAGGACCGGCAATCATAACGAATTTTACACCGCCTCTGCCAATGATATCTTTCGCGATTTCACCGATCTTACGTTCCTGTTCTGCCTCCTGTACCAGAATCAGCTCGCTCAAAGATCCGCTGCAGATCTGGTCATTTAGATCCCCCACAGTCTCAATGCCGATCTTTTTTCCCCATTCTTCGGATTCCTTCAGTGTCTGAAACAGTTTCTTCTGCTCCACAAAAGGTTTTACCAGGGTAGGTTCCTTCTTATCCGGCAAAAGAAGCATAAAACCCTCGTCGTATGCGATGACATCAAACCACTTCACATAGCCGGCATTGGGTAGCATATATCCGTAGTAGTAGTCATAATAGCCATCCATCTCATAAATATTTACAAAAGAACCTCTGCGATAGCGGAACAGCTTTTCCTTATCCTTCATTCCTTCTCTGTGGAACAGTTCCATCGCATTATCCAGAGAATATGACCTCTTTAAAAACGGTGTCTTCGCTTCTACCAACTCTCTCATTCTGTCCCGGATCTTTTCCGCATTTTCTGCCGTTGCGGCGATCTGTCCCTTGGGGGAAATATAGGAACCGTTGCCGATGGCAAACTCCACGCGGCAGCTCTGCACTGCATCTCTGCCGAATACATCAAATACCGCTTTCAAAAACAGCATTGTGGCAGAACGCACATAGGTCTTGTTCCCCACATCATCTTTCAGTGTAAAAAATGTGATTTCACAATCTCTGGTCAGTTTCTTAAACAGTTCTCTGATTTTTCCGTCTCTTGCTGCCAGTGCGATCAGATTGTCATATTCTTTTTGATAATCATTGGCTACCTCTTCATAAGTAGTGCCCTGCGGATATTGTCTCTCTTCTCCGTTTATCTTCACTGTGAACATTTTTCTCACCCTGTCCTTCTGTAATCTGTGATTCACAAATTTCCTTTTCAATGCCCATCCAGACCATTATCATACCATTCCAGTGCACGGGCAAGCAACGCAATCTCCTCTTCGATCTCTGTCCTTCGCTGCAGGGTCTTCGGGTTCTCCGCATCTGCCTTTTCCTGCAAATACGCTGCGATTTGTCTGCGGTCAGCCAGTGTTTTCTCCAGATACTCTCCAAGGATCCGGTTCCTGCCCGTAAGCAGCTTTCCGCCATACTGCATTGCAAGCCTAAGGAACGTGCTGTCCGCTTCTCCTCCCAGCCAGGATTCCGTCACTGCTTCACGCACTGTGTTCTCCGACATTTCTCCCAGCCGGCGCACCTTCATCATAAAATAATATTTTCCTTCTTCGTAGATGATATTCTCATCCAGCAGAAGATATCCCTCCGCCATCAGGAATTCCCGGAAATGGGGAATCTCCGACTGCGGCTGCAGGATCAGTTCCCTGAAGCTTTCCGCCTGCACCCTGCCTTCCGTCAGGATCTTCTCCATCAGCGGACCTCCCATGCCGGCACAGATCATGCCGTCCGCTTCTCCCACTTCCAGATCTTTCAGACCGTCGGAAAGTCTTGTCGTAATCTTGTCCTGCAGACCATATTCCCGGATATGTTCTTTAGCACGGTCAAGAGGACCGGACCGTACATCCATGGCGATCACCCTGGGGGAAATGCCCTTCTGTACGAGATAGACGGATACAAAACCATGGTCACACCCCACATCCGTTATCACGGTGCCGGGTGTGACCATGTCTGTCAAAGCCTGCATTCGATTGGATAATACAACCTCCGCCATTAGTCCAGATAATCCTTCAGCTTACGGCTGCGGCTGGGATGGCGCAGTTTTCTAAGCGCTTTTGCTTCGATCTGACGGATACGCTCACGGGTAACGTTGAACTCCCGTCCTACCTCTTCCAGGGTACGGGCACGTCCGTCATCCAGACCGAAACGAAGTCGTAATACCTTCTGTTCTCTCTCTGTCAGGGTACCAAGCACCTCCACCAGCTGCTCTTTCAGCAAGGTAAATGCTGCGGCATCTGCAGGAACAGGCACATTATCGTCCTGAATGAAATCACCCAGATGGCTGTCTTCCTCTTCACCGATAGGCGTCTCTAAGGATACCGGCTCCTGGCTGATTTTTAAGATCTCACGCACTCTGTCTACGGGCATGTTCATCTCTGCCGCGATCTCTTCGGGGGTCGGTTCTCTGCCGAGCTCCTGCAGCAGCTGTCTGCTCACGCGGATCAGTTTATTGATGGTCTCTACCATATGCACGGGAATACGAATGGTTCTCGCCTGGTCTGCAATGGCTCTGGTGATGGCCTGACGGATCCACCATGTTGCATAGGTAGAGAACTTGTATCCCTTTCTGTAATCGAATTTTTCTACCGCCTTGATCAGACCTAAGTTCCCCTCCTGAATCAGGTCTAAGAACAGCATTCCACGACCCACATATCTCTTGGCAATGCTGACTACCAGTCGTAAGTTGGCTTCTGCCAGACGCTTTTTCGCCTCCTGGTCGCCTTCCTCCATTCTCTGCGCCAGTTCGATCTCTTCTTCTGCGCTTAACAGAGGCACTTTACCGATTTCCTTCAGATACATACGAACAGGGTCTTCGATGCTGACACCTTCCGGTACGGATAAGTCGATGTTCTCCACATCCACTTCGTCCTCATCGGTCAGAATGATCTCTTCATCATTGATATCATCGTCATCGGTGATACGCAGTACATCTACGTTGTTCTGGTCCAGATATTCCAGAACCTTCTCCATCTGTTCCTCTTCCAGAGGCATGTCCGCGAAGAAGTCACTGATTTCCTGATACTCCAGCACATTCTTTTTCTTTTTTGCCATACTCAGGAGCTCTTTTATCTTCTCCGCAAATTTTGCCTGTGTGTTTTCATCCATTTTCGTGGTTCCATCCTTTCATTGCCATTATTTATAGCCAAATTTCGTATCTTTTATAACTATAGCAGAAGCGTTTTCGCAAATTACGCTTCAAATAGCTGTTTTCCCCATGATTTTCTCCTAAGACTCCAGAGAAATGTGGGCTCGTTGTAATTCTTCCAGTGCTTTTTTGCCTTCCACCGCCTGTTTTACAGCATTGACATCGGTTCCCAGATTTGCCATATAGTACTGATAACTGTTACGTTTCACCGCCACCAGAATATCATGAAAGGCTCTTTCTCTCTCCTGTCTGGTAGACAGCTCCGGAAGCGTGGTATGAAACAATTCCGCTGCCTGTCGCTGTTCCTCTTCGTCTTCAAACATGCTGATGATTCCCGCCGGCTGGAATTTCCCCTGTTCCAATTCCTCGAACATCCTCTCAGCCACCTTGCGGTAAAGCTCTTCGGTAAAATCATCTAACGTGATATATTTCTGTACGATCCGGTATAGAGAAGGATCATCGCCAATCCAGGTAATCAACAGGCGCTGCGACCTGCGGCCGCCCTCCGCCGGATCACTCTTATTCTGCACACCGCTTCTGGGTCTTTGGATCGGTTTTGCCAGACCGGTCTGGGATGCATAACCGATGACCATTTTTCTCAAATCATCCGGCCGGATCAAATATTTCTCCGCAACTGCCTGCAAATAATTCTCCCGTTCCAGATCCTCGGAAAATTCACATAGCTTCTGCGCGATCTCACGGTGAAACTTCGTCCTCTGCTCCGGATCACTCTGATCGTATTGCTCACTCAGAATCCGGATCTCAAAATAAAAGCTGTTCTCCGCCTGGTCGATTCTCTCCTGGAAGGCTTCTTTTCCCAGATTCTTGATAAATTCATCCGGGTCTTTATACGGCCGCATATTGATGACCCTGCCGGTCAGCCCCGCTTCCCGTAAAATGCCGATTCCCCGCAGTGCCGCTTTGGTTCCGGCACCGTCACTGTCATAGGCCAACAAAATATTGTCGGCGTACCGGTGCAGGAGATTCGCCTGTTCCACGGTAAATGCCGTTCCCAGAGATGCCACTGCCTGTGTGAATCCTGCCTGATGCATGGCAATCACATCCATATAGCCTTCGCACAGGATAATATTGCCTGTTCTGGCGGTTCTGGCAAAATTTAACCCATACAGGTTCCGCCTTTTATCGAAGATCATGGTCTCGGGTGAATTCAGATATTTCGGTTCCCCGTCTCCCATGACTCTGCCGCCGAAGCCGATGACCCGGTGATTGATATCCTGTATGGGGAACATGACTCTGTTCCAGAACTGACTCCGTAAGCCCCGTTGTTCGGAAAATACCGCCAGTCCGGAATCCTTGATCTCTTCATCACTGAAACCTTTTTTCCGCAGATACTGCACCACCATCTCACCGTTTTTGCCGGCATATCCCAGTCCAAAACGGTGCATGGTCTCATCCGTCAGTTTCCGCTCGGTAAGATATCGCATTCCTACTTCGCCATGCGGATCACGCAGCATATAATAAAAATATTTTGCCGCTTCCTTATTCACTTCCAACAGGCGCAGACGTTTTCCTGCTTTTCTCTTCTGCTCCGGTGTTTCCTCGATCTCAGGAAGCTTTACACCCGCACGGTCTGCCAGACTCTTAATTGCTTCCGGGAAGGTGTCATTTTCATACTTCATAAGAAACGTATAGACATTCCCACTGGCATGACAGCCGAAGCAATAATACATCTGCTTACCGGGCGACACCGAGAAAGAAGGTGTTTTCTCATTATGAAAGGGACAGCAGCCCCAATAGTTGCTTCCCTTTTTTTTCAATGTGACATAACCGGAAATCACATCCACGATGTCATTTCTGGCTCTGACTTCTTCTACCAGTTCTTCAGGGTAATACACTCTTTTTACTCCGTTTGCTTACTACTACACTATCTCTGCCAGGATTTTGGTATGTAAATATCCTCGTATACCGCGATTGCGTAACGATCCGTCATGGCTCCCACGTAATCGCAGACCACCTTTTCTCTCGGTTCTCCGACAGACAACAGATTCAGGTATTCTTCCGGCAGATCATCCAGATGCTTCAGGAAATGCTGATATAAGGTCTCCATCAGCATCTCTGCCTTCCCCTCTTCACTCTTCGCCACAGGATTTTTATATACTCTCTCAAACATAAACTGTCGGATATTTTTCATAGCTTCTGCCACGGGCTCCGACATCACAATGTCGTCTTTATTCATACTGTTGGTCACAATATCATGGATAAAATGATCCAGACGTTGCGTAGGACTGCTGCCGATCACCTCGCAGATTTCCTTCGGCACATCCGCTTCCGTCAGGATTCCCCCACGGATCGCGTCGTCCATATCATGATGAATATAAGCAATTTTATCGGAAAGCCTGACGATCTTGCCTTCCAGGGTATGCGGTTTTCCAATGGTCTGGTGATTGCGGATACCGTCCCGCACTTCATAAGTTAAGTTCAGTCCCTTGCCGTCCTTTTCCAGCAGATCTACCGTACGGACGCTCTGCTCGGCATGCTCAAATCCGAACGGACAGACTTTATTCAGCGCCCGTTCACCGGCATGTCCGAACGGCGTATGCCCCAGGTCATGCCCCAGTGCGATGGCTTCCACCAGATCCTCATTCAGTTTCAAAGCTTTGGCTATGGTTCTCGCCGTCTGCGATACCTCCAGCGTATGCGTCAGTCTGGTGCGGTAATGATCTCCTTCCGGCGTCAGAAATACCTGCGTCTTATCCTTGAGTCTGCGGAATGCCTTACAATGAATAATACGGTCTCTGTCTCTCTGAAACACCGGTCGGATATCGCACTGCTCCTCCGGTCTCAGACGCCCTTTTGAGTTCACACTTAAGGACGCATATGGACTTAAATAATCCTTTTCCCACTGTTCCAAGCTTTCTCTGATCGTCATAGTTCCTCCTGCCCCTACTCTTAATATTCTGTGCCTATCCGGAAAATCCTTTTCTCTGATTCAAAAAAGTAAAAATTTGCGCAAACTTTGAACCAGCCTTCCGGATCAAAACTTTCAAGTGTTCCAAAAACAGAATATGCAAGTTGCAATACATTATCTGCACAAAGAATAGATAAACTCTGCATTCTTATCCATTGCCTCGCCGGCCTTTTTGAACGGAGACATCTGGAACACATGCCACATTCCGGGGAATCTGTCGATATGTGCGGATACTCCGGCTTTGAGCAGATTTTTATACAATCGCAGGGAATCATCTAACAGGATCTCATTCTCTCCCACCTGGATGTATACCGGCGGAAATCCGTGAAAATCTCCATATAATGGGGAAATATACGGATCGGTCAGATCTCTGTCCGGAGCATAGGCTTGGGTCATGCGGTCAATGTACGCTTTGTCCAGTACCGGATCCACCTCCGCCTTGGTCTGAAATGTCTTCCCCTCACCGGTCAGATCCGTCCAGGGAGACATCAGCACAATTCCACGCGGAAGCAGTCTCGCCTGCTCTTTTAACTTTAACACCAGAGAAAGCGCCAGATTGCCTCCTGCGGAATCTCCTGTGATGATCACATCCCTCGCTCCGTACCCCAGAAGCATCAGATAATTCCATGCCTTCATAGCATCCTCTGTGGCTGCCGGATACGGATGTTCAGGTGCCAGACGATAATCGAAACACAGCACATCCATAGAAGTCCCGGATGCCAGCTTGGAAGTCAATGTTCTGGCATAGATACTGCTGCCTGTGGAATATCCGCCGCCATGACAATGCAGGATCACGTACTTTTTCATATGTGCCCGGTTGACGCCGACCCATTCCGCATCCATTCCCTCGATATTTACGGGACGATACTGGATCTCTTTACTGTTGCTTAACAGTTCCCCGATATGATCCTGTGACTGTCTGTGTTTTTCCAGATCCGGGTTCTCCACCAGCCCGTGTGCCCTACGGATCAGTTGCATCAGATTCTGATTGTTCTTCTCACTGTTTTTCCCTACCAGTGCCATAGATTCCTCCTGTGAAATGATTAAAAGTGTAGTCGTCTTCTCACTGCATTGCGCAGTCTTCTCTTCGACAAAAGTGTTGCAATGGTAATATCCACGATCACGCAGATTGTCAGTACGATTGCCGACCAGCGAAGCGACATATTCTGCTCCAGAAAACGGTCGATCAGAAGTTCCAGTCCCACGCACAGGATTGCCACGCCGGAGATCAGATACAGTGCGCCGGTCAAAAATGACATCGGAAGCTTCCGGATGCAGAACGTCACAGTCTCCACCACTGCCGTTACCAGCAATACGATCCAGATCCCCAATCCATAGAACCAGCCGTTATGCCCTGTCAGATAGGTCAAAAGGTACAAATAAACAATAACCGCCACACCGTCCAGCAAAATTGACAGATAAACCGGCTGCCTCGTATAGATAACCACCGGAATCATGATCACCCATAACACTAAAAACACTCCGATCACCGCCAGTGACCATAGGTTGTCCCGGAATGCAAAAGCATTCAAAAGGCCGCACGTTACAGCGGTCGCCAGTACGATGACCGTCAGCAATACTCCTAAATCTTTTCTTTTTACAACCTCTACCTGTCCCTTTTCCTCCGGGAACGGAGACGGCTGCGCCGCCGGATCCGGTGCTCCGGGATGATAGACCGGCGTATTACACAACGGGCATCTGGTTGCCGAAGCATCCAGCTCCACACCACAATTCACACAATATGACATAGTTTTCCTTTCTGTCTGCTTTCCTTTTTTAGTTTCGTCGAAAAAACGATCGGGGAACTTATTTTTCATAAGGGGCAAACTTTCAATTGCAACATTCTATTCTGCATTTTAGCGGTTGCTTTCGATTTTTACATGAATACCGTCTTCCACCAGTTTTCTGAAAAACAATCGTTCCACATCCGTTTCCACGATACTGCTGGCAAAATTGATCGTCAGAATATCCTCAAAGCTTGCAATGGCACAGTTCGTTCTGGTGGAAAAGGGCTGTCCCATGTAAATATCGAACCGTTCAATATAAGGCTTCATCGTCTCCGGCACTTTTAATGCTCCCATGTTGGTCAGTCCGGCCGAAGAATTCTTGTCCTGTATCTTCGTGTAGAACTGCCGTACCACCAGGTCTTTCACAAACAGCGGAACCACACGGATCAACGGATTTCTCTGTGTCTCTGCATTCGTGGTAATGTCTCCACGTAAAAGCTTTTCATTCAGATAGTAGCGCATGTAATTGTGTACCTGCGTCACGATTTCTTCAAACGTGTATTCGCCCAGTCTCGGGTCGATTCCCGGATAGATCATTGTGATAAAATTCCGCAACGTCTTCGACGGGAAAAAGCGCCGCAGATTCACCGGCATGGCAATCTTTACCGGCCGCAGTTTTATATGCCATTCGTTTTCCTGTTTTTGCATCAACGCATATAACAGAACAGAATTCAGATATTCGGTAATTGTCGCATTATAGCTTTTGGCCACTTTCATGACCTCTGATACCGACATGATACCGTCTATGATGTTCAGCGTGTAAAAAGGTTCCTTCGTCCCACGGACACGATAGGTCTTCTCCCCCGGTCTCGGCGGACATACCTTGGCATTGGCATATTTCATGTAGGCATCTTCCAGTTCTCCGGGATCCGGCGTCTCCAGAATATCCAGTACAAATCCGCCGTTTTCAATCTCTGTATGCCCCTTCAGCCGCAGATAGGTCGCCGTCAGCGTCTGGAGCACACACATTCCGCCGGTACCGTCTCCCAGGCTGTGATGCGCTTCGAGTGCAATGCGGTTCCTGTAATAATAGACTCTTACAAGATAACGGTTATTCGCCTTAAAATGCATCGGCTGGCAGGGATTTTTCACATCCTCCTGCACAAAAGGTCCCGGTCTGTCGTTGGGCTCCAGATATCTCCAGAACACGCCCTTACGGATTACCGCCTTATAGGTTGGGAAACGGGGCATGGTCAGATTCACCGCCCTCTGCAGCATCTCGGGGTCGATCTCCTCTTTCAACACGACAGAAAGACGGTACACCGAAGAAAAGTCTCTGCGCTGCAACGTCGGATATACGATTGCAGACAGATCCAACTTGTACCAGTCCTTGTGAACTTTCTGGATTCTGTCCGTTTTCACCTTATCTGCTATGCTCATACCTTGTAGCCTCCCTTGCCTTTTTGAATGTGCAATAAAACATTATGCCAAAGGCCAACCCTCCGCTCATCGAAAATACCGTTTCGAAATCATCTGATCGTAAAAACAAGAAAAGCGGCAACCCTAAGGTCACCGCCCATGTGATGCAGAAAGAGGGACTTGAACCCTCATGGTATCACTACCACACGGACCTGAACCGTGCGCGTCTGCCAATTCCGCCATTTCTGCGAACAAGATGTATCTTACAGTATTTATTCCAAAATGTCAACACTATTTTGAAAATTACTCAAATTATTTTGTAACTGTTCAGAGCCAAGGCAATTTCATAAATTTGAAAATCTGCTTGCATGAATGAGCAAACTCATGAAAATAGTTACACCACTATTAAAAAAATAAAAAAGCGGCAACTCTGAAGTCACCGCCCATGTGATGCAGAAAGAGGGACTTGAACCCTCATGGTATCACTACCACACGGACCTGAACCGTGCGCGTCTGCCAATTCCGCCATTTCTGCGAACAAGTGTATCTTACAACACTTAACGATAAATGTCAACACTATTTTTTAAATTATTCAAAAAATATATAAAATACTTACGATTTACGGATTCATAAAAAATATGCGGCCGCTAAGCAGCCGCATATCACCGTATTTCGTCTCATTACATATAGGAACTGAAAATATTACCGGCATTGAATGCTGCAGTATATCCGGCATTTCCTGTATACAGGCTGGTTCTGGAGGTCGCATGATCAGCGGCAAAATTGATCATGGAGCTCTGTGCGGATACCCGGTAGCCGTAAGAACCATTCCCCTGGAACAAACTCTTTACCGTAGACATATCAGCCTTCATAAAAGTATCCTTATTCAGTGACAGGGTACCGTCTTCTTTCATGGTAATACCGATCTTGGCAAGCTGTTTGCTGTTGGCAATCGTGGTATTCCCCATAGATTCCGTGCGGTTGTTCACTGTCGTGTCAGACACGTCATCCACTGCACTCATGACACTGTTATAATCCTTGACAAAGCTGTTCACGGCATTGTAAATAGCGTTGGTGTCATACCCCTTCGCAGTCGTCTCCACGCCGTTTTCATCCTTCGTGGTAATATCCTTCTGCGCAAACAGATCCTTTTTGCCGGTTGCCAGAAGTGCATCTGCAGATTCCTTCAATGCATCTGTCGTGGTCTCTACCTTTGCCAGTGCCTTCTTTGCAGTATCTGTCGCGGTATCCTTTTTCGTTATGGTGGAAGCAGCGGTCTTGGATGCACTGTCACTCTTACCGTAATAAGCTTTCATCAGCTTACCGTAGCTGCCGTTTTTAATACTTGCATAATCTGCCAGCCAGTTGCCGCTTACCGCATTGGATGCAGAGAAACTCAGTCCGGAAAACAGAAAAGAATAATTCGTTTTTGCCTGAATGTTAATACTCATCACAGTCACCTCCGTGTTAACTGTTTTGAATCAGCCTTTTGACCATAAGCTCTTTACTACTAATTACAGTATACTACTTACTTCGGATGATTCCAAGATTTATTAACTCCTTTTTTGATCGTTTTTGAAAAACATCCCATTAATCCAGTATTTTTTCCAACATAGTCACCCGATTGAAGGGGAAAGAGAAATAATAGCCGTCCGCGAAGTCCTCCGTCATGGTGATCACTTCTTTTGCCAACTGTACGCCGGCCTGCTCTCCCTCTTCTCTGGTCATATCCGCACGATATCTCGCCAGCACTTCGTCCGTCACATCAATGCCCGCCATCTCATTTTTCATGAATGTGGCATTCTTAAGGCTCACAAACGGCATAATGCCACAGAGTATTCTGGCTCCGGTCTCCTCTTTCATCCGGCGTACTCTGTCCGCGCTCTCCTTCGTGGATATGGGCTGGGTTAGGAAAAATGTGGCTCCTGCCGCCATTTTCTTCTTCACTCTGCCGATCTCCACTTCCAGATTCCGTCTGCCCTGATTGATGGCACCGCCGTAGCTTACCGGTGCCTGTGCAAACTGTTCTTCGTTCATATCCGCAAGGATCTGCATGAGACCTACGGAGTCAAAATTGAACACACTCTTTACCGTGGTACGCACCAGGGAGGGGATCGGGTCACCGGTGATCACAAGGAAATTTTGGATACCATTGATATAAGCTCCTAATAGCTGGGAGCGCATAGCGATGGCATTTTTATCACGACAGCAGATATGAGGCATGACACACATACCGGTCTCTCGCGCTACCTTTTCCGCCATGAGAATAGAATCCGCTCTGGTACGTCCCGAGGGGGAATCCGGAAAAGTCAGTACATCTACACCGCTTCTCTGCAGCAGATGTGCGGCATCCATCAGCTTTTCATCGTCAATACCCGCAGGAGGTGCCAGTTCGACGGCGATCAGTTTCTTCCCGCCTTCTGCTTCCTTGTTATGGTAAAAAGAGTGATCCTCTGTGCCAGCTTGTTTTTTCTCCGGTTCTGCCTTTTCCTGTGTCTGCGGATACTGGGTAAAGTCCAGTTTTCCGGCAAGATCTGCGATATATTCCGGTGTCGTACCGCAGCACCCGCCTGCCATATCCACACCAAGAGCTATCATCTGCTGCATTCTGTCCACAAAATATTCTCTGTTATCCCCGGTGAAGATCATGCGTCCGGTGATCATCTGCGGGTAACCGGCATTCGGAAGGGCTGTGAGGAATTTATCTGCGGGCTTATAAAGTGTCTGCAGGATCCGGTACATATGAGAAGGACCCACGCCGCAGTTAAAGCCCACGGCATCGATCTCTTTGATCGCTCCCGCTCTCTGCAACAGCTTTCTGGCACTTAAGCCTGCATTGCTGTAACCGAACTGGTTCACAGAGAATTGTACCGTAATAAATGCCTGTTCCCCGATCATTTTGATCGCAGGCAGGAGCTCTTCCATCTCGGAAAAAGTTTCAAAGACAAAAAAGTCCACGCCTTCTTCCAGAAAAATACGGCAGATCTCTTCGTATTCGCGGCATAAAGTATCCTTCTGTGCCAGCGCATCACAAGGGATCTGTCCGATATCTCCGGCGATATAGACTTCTTTCGTCTCACCGGTGCGTGCTCTCCACGCAGCCACCGCCTCCCTCGCCAGGCGTATGCCGCTTCGCAGAGTCTCCTCGATCTGTTCTTTGGACCTATCCATGCAGAAGCTGTTGGCTGCGAAGGTGTTGGTACGTAGAATCTGCGCTCCCGCTTCGAGGTACTCCGTATGAATCTCCCTCACCCGTTCCGGGGCTTCCAGATTCGCCAGCTCCGGCAGCTGTTTCGTATCGTATTTTCCTCCGTAATAGGTCCCGAAGGCTCCGTCAAAGAGGAGTTTTTTCTGTTGGATCCTTTCACGGATCTGCTCTTTGGTATGTTTTATATTGCCCATTATTGTTTCCTTTGTCCTGTTGATTTCGTTCATATTCCTTTAAAAACGAGCAGGTCTGCTCTCGCAAGCCTGCTCGTTTCTTAGCATACCATATTATTTTCCGGAAAAACAGTAGCAAATTTAATGATTACATTAACTTGCGGAACAATGCGGTCAGATCCTCTACACTTGCATCCTTGGGGTTACCGGGTGCGCAGGCATCTGCATGTGCGGACTCTGCCAGGAAAGGAAGATCCTCTTCCTTCAGAGCTTCCAGCTTGGAAGGAATACCTACATCCTCGGAAAGCTTACGAACAGCATCTACAGCAGCCTTACGATAGGTTGCCTGATCCATCTGATCTACACCTTCCACACCCATAGCACGGGCGATCTCACGATACTTTTCACCGGTGCAGTCAGCATTATATTCCATAACGATAGGAAGCATCATTGCGCAGGCAACACCATGAGGGGTATCATATACGGCACCCAGGGTATGTGCCATGGAATGAGCGATACCGAGTCCTACGTTGGAGAAGCCCATACCGGCAATGTACTGACCCAGAGCCATGCCTTCGCGGCCTTCCTTAGTGTTAGCTACCGCGCCGCGCAGGGACTTGGAAATGATTTCGATGGCTTTCAGATGGAACATATCGGTCATCTCCCATGCTGCCTTGGTGGTATAGCCTTCGATTGCGTGGGTCAGAGCGTCCATACCGGTGGAAGCGGTCAGACCCTTAGGCATAGAAGACATCATCTCGGGATCTACCACAGCAATGATAGGCATATCATGAGGGTCTACACATACGAACTTACGCTTGCGCTCTACATCGGTGATAACGTAGTTGATGGTAACCTCTGCTGCGGTACCTGCTGTAGTGGGCACTGCGATAATGGGAACGCAGGGCTTCTTGGTAGGTGCTACACCCTCCAGGCTGCGTACATCTTCGAATTCAGGGTTGGCAATGATGATGCCGATGGCTTTGGAGGTATCCATGGAGGAGCCGCCGCCGATGGCGATGATATAGTCTGCGCCGGATGCCTTGAAAGCAGCCACACCGTTCTTCACATTGTCAATGGTGGGGTTCGCCTTAATATCGGAATAAATTTCATAAGCAAGACCTTCCTTGTCCAGCAGATCGGTTACCTTTCCGGTCACACCGAACTTGATCAGATCCGGATCGGAACATACGAATGCTTTCTGAAAAGCATGAGCCTTTGCTTCGGTTACGATTTCTGCGATTGCTCCTGCACCGTGATAAGATGTCTGGTTGAGCATAATTCTGTTTGCCATGATACATAATCTCCTTTCGACATAAAAACGATCTTATTGATAATTTTATTCTAACTGTAAACATCGCATAAAGAAAGTGACAGTTTTCCTCGACTGTCACTTTTTACAGAAATTTCATATTTTATCCATTACTTTTGTTAATTTTTCACAAATATTTTTGGTTATTTTTACTCAACGTAATACGCCTAACTGCTGAAATAATTCTGTCACCGGTGCCGGAAATGCACTTACTAGCAGCGCCGCCATCTGCTCCGGGGTTTTCTCCTTCGGAGCGAAGATCCATTCCACGGTCATATCAATGGAACCTTTGCAATAGAGCCGCAGTGGGAATAAAATATTCTCTTCGGGCTGTCTGCCGGTCTTACGTCTGATCAGTTGTGTATAGAAATCCAGGATCAGTTCGTAGTCATGTTCCCTCAGGGAATTGTGATCGTCCGAGCGGAATGCTCCCGCGAAAAAGACTCTCTCCTTCTGAATAAATTCAAACTTTCTGGTTAAACCTTCGTATACGGTAAGCCTATCCCCCATCTGTGCAAAAGATTCCAGTAAGAGCTTATCAAAATACCAGTTGATCAGGTCGTATTTGTCCTGGAAGTTCCGATAAAAAGTCTGTCTCGTCACACCGCAGGTCTGCACGATCTGTGTCACGGTCATGGCATCGGTGCCGGAAGCCACCATACACTTTTTTGCTGCTTCCGCCAGGCGGTATTTGGTTTTATCTGCTGAAGTTTCTTTTGTATTCATTTCGTCTTACCTCTAATCTACTACCGTTCCTGGCGTTACATAGCTTTCCGGTAGTTCTGCTTCCAGAAAAGCTGCAGCATCCCTGACGCAGTCCAGGCATTCTCTCTTCACCACACCGTCGGTAATGCCCTTTAATTCCTTACAGATCACTGTCCCGTTCTGTTCCTTGAAACGGTTGATGATCTTCCGGGAACCCTGCATTGTCCGCTGCGGATTCTTGTTGATCAGTCCCAGAATATTGACTGCACCAATGACGGCTCCACAGGTAGCTTCCATGCTGCCACCAACGCCTGCCGCGAAGCCCTGGGTAAGGTTCCTCGCTGTCTCCTCGTCAATTCCCGCCAGATCACAATACGTGCACGCCACTGCCTGCGCACAGTTGTAACCACACATTTTTCTCTCTGCTGCCTGTTCCACTCTTGATTCCATAATTGTTGTTCCTTTTCGTTTGTATTTTCCGATAGCCGTCTATGCCATATTTCTTATTAATTATTATAACAGAAACAAAAAATAGGTAAAAGGCAATAATGCTCATTATTCCAAACTGTTTTAAGTGTATAAAAAATTCCTACAAATTTTAAAATCATGTTGACATTGCTGTGGGAAGATGTTATTATCATTCTTGCGTGATGCGAGATGATTATTATTTTGTGTCGCTATGCGGAAGTGTCGGAATTGGCAGACGAGCAAGACTAAGGATCTTGTGGTAGCAATACCGTGTGGGTTCAAGTCCCATCTTCCGCATTCATTAATAAAGTGGGAAGCCTGATAATTCAAGGCTTCCTGTTTTTTGTTTGTAGCCAGTTTTGGGTTACAGTTGGGTTACAACTTTTTACTGCTTAAGAATCGAGTACTTTTGCAAATTCTTCGGCATATTCTGTGATATCTTTTGTCTGGTGGATATAACATTTCTGGGTCGTGGAAATCATATTCCACAGAAACTTTTCTGTCGGTTCAATATTTTTTCGCGTTTTGTCATATGCTCTAATTGTTCCGACACATCGTCTGAGGTAATTATATTCTCATTGAGGTCGTTAAGCAATGACATAATGGCAGGAATCTGATTTTGTAATAGCTCCGGAGAAAAGCCAAGCGCTTTAATTATGAGTTCTATATTGTTTTCCATACTGCATCGACTTTTCTCCTTTCTACTAACTTGTCTTCTTTTAAATTCATTATAAATTAACTATTTATGAGATGCTTTCGGGAAAACGTGGAAAAATGGGGAAAGATGAAAATAAAAAATGTTCATGCTTTTCAACACGAACACAAGAAGAAAAATTGAATATGAAGTTGGGAAAGCCTGTAAACAGTGGGGGTGGAGGGGATAACACGGAACACAAATGTTCGGGGTAATACCAGACCCGAACCTCCCCCTCTGGGGGAGTGCGCCATTGTGCTCGGACGCTACGCCGTCCTGTTCTCGACCGCTCCACCTCCGTTCCGCTTGTCTGCGCTCCAGAACGCCTGCGTCTGTCCGCACAGTGGGCGACATGTGGTATCATGGTGTCTTTTGGTTCTTTTGAGTTCATACTGATTGCTTACTGTGCCTCCTATATATGATGAATGGGAACCACTTGGGTTCCCATTCATTGGTGTTTATTGTAGGTTTCCTCCGCCAACTGTTCCTGAATTTGCTCCAGCGTTGCCTCGGTTTTCTCTGCTTGAACCTGAGCCATTTCCTGTTGGTCCGGTTACTGTTTGTCCTTCACTGGATTGTGCTGGCTGTGAAGTGGTGTTGCTATTGCTATTATTGTGTCCTTTTGAAGCTTTGTATTCGTCTATCTCTTCCTGTGTACCTATTATTGTTCTTCCTGTCTCCGGGTCTTTGAATGATACACTACCATCCTCTGTTAATAACCTTTCAAAGTCTTGCTTGATGAATGCATCCCATTCATCATTGGTTCCACTAAATTGTGTTCCATCCGGAAGGTAATCTCCTACATGATAAACTGTTCCATAAAGGGGATCTCCCTCTTTCATATAGACCGCATATGATGGTTGGTCGCCTGCTCCCTTGCCATGGTCATAACACCAGCACCAACCGTCTGTGTAATCTGCACCTTGCTCCCTCGCATACAATGTAAATTGATGAACTGCATCCCATGCGCCATTGATGTCTGCCCATTTTGAATTGGTGATTTCTGCGCTCTCGCTTAATGTTTCGGATGTAGTGCCTGATGTTGAAGTGTCTGTTTCCTCTATAAACTCTGTCTCTGTTGTTTCCTGTTCAAGTGATGATGTTTCTGGCACTGTTTCTGTCTCTGGCTCTGTTGAAATTATTTCTGTCTGCTCTGACTGTGGCTCTGTGGTAGTTGTTTGGTTACCACATGCTGTTAATGATAATAAACTGATTATCATTGTGAATGCAATTATTCTCTTTTTCATTGCCTCTTTTCTTATCCTCTCTTGCTTTTATATGTGATAAAGTCCTTGATGAATGGGAACCACTAGGGTTCCCATTCTTTATTCATGTATTTTCCTTACATATTATATTGTAAAATTATATTGTAAAATTTAATTTATGATGATATCTCCATTCTCTGTAATTGTAATTCCATCTCCTAATTCGCCGTTTCCACCGCCTTTCTTATACTTAAAATTATAGAGGTTTTGTCCTATGTTTACAAGTTACTTTCACATGGTGGTAACATGACTGTGAATACCAGTCGTAAGATCCAAGAAATTACAAAGAAAGCTTCTACGCTTAGTATTAACTTAGCATAGAAGCCTTGCCTCTGCAACAACAAATATGATTTTATGAATACTATTTCAGACTCTACTCCGCCAAATACATCCTAAGGCTCCCTTCCACAGCATCCAGCGCCTCTTCCACGGTTGCCTGTCCGTTCAGGTAAGGCTGTAAGCTCTCGGTCAGGGATGTTGCAATCTGCGTATCCTCCTTCAGACACAGATTCGCATTTTTGCACATTTCCACAAGTTGCTGTGCTGTTTCCTCCGAATAGCTTTTGATGGCAAACTCCACACTGCTGCCATCAATATCATAGGTAGTGTAGGCTTCCGCCATGCTCCGGTCTGCCATAGCCTGGTTCTCCAGGGATTTGGCATTTACTGGGAAGCCTTCGTAAGTGTCTGTGTTCTGTACCGCTTCCGATAATGCAAACCGTACAAAATCCTTTGCCGTCTCGATATGCTCACTCTGGCTGTTGATGCCGATGACCATTTTCGGATAGAATGCATTCTCCACAGATACTACTTTCGCATTTAACAGTTCGGCTACTGCTACCGGATTCATCGCCTGATTAAATCCGTCCGTCTCCTGAAGCACCAGTTTCACATCTGTCCCCAGATCCCAGATATTGGCTGCGCGCCCTTCTTTTCGTGACGGGATAATTCCACTGTTATCTGCTATGATTTTCAGGTTCTCCAACCAGGGTTGCAGTTGTTGTCTATCGACCTGTCTGTTTTGTAAAATAGCGTCCGTGATCAGCGGATAGAACTCTTCCACAAGTTCTTCACAGGTCCGGTCTCCCAGATAGCTTTCTTTCTGTCCGTCCACCGTCTGCGCAATTGCTTCCATGCTGTTCATCTGTTCAGTATTCAGATCCCTTCCAACCGCCAGCAGCAGTCCGAACTGTAACGGCACGGCTGCTCTTGCACCGTTTTCTTCCCGGTATGCCGTCGTTATATTCGTAAGCAACGTGCCGTCCTCTTCCAACGGGGTGAGAATATCCTGTAAGTCCGTAAGCAGCCCCTTTGATGCATAATTGTCCAGCTTCAGATGATCCATCACCATAAGATCCGGTCCCTTTCCGGACGTCAGGGCAGTGTTCAGATCCTGATAGATCTGCTGATAATCCGGTGTACTGCTATATTTGTCATTCATAGAGACAGCCGCCTGTATGTGGATTATGACTTCCGGGTGTTCCTTATGGTATTGCACCGCCGCCTGCTGTAACAGGAAGCTCTCCTCTACCGTATATAAGGTCAGTTCCTCCGTGATCTCTGTCACCGCCTCCGGATCATAGCGGTACGCCATCAGCTTATCTCCGCTTTCACTGCCAAACCATCCGTAGACGCTTCCATCCGAAAGTCCCACGATGCTCCGGCACCAGACATCCGACAGTGAAAAGCTGGTGTCCATGCCATTCAAAAGCTTCTGCCAGTTGGTATCCCCTGCCTCACATTTGAAAAAGCCGTCCGCATCCGCCGCATACACTGTACCGTCTTCCAATACACTGAAATAGGCATAGCTGTAACTTTCCTGTGAAAAAGAAAGTACTTTTTCCGGTTTGATTCCATTGTTTCCGTCTACTTTCAGGCCGGCCAGTCCATTGACCGCTCCCTGTTCATCCGTCTGTAACAGATACAGTGTATCTCCCACTGCACTGCTCCACTGATTATCAAGCCTGTTATTTCCTTCTTCCAGGCTGTCATTTTCCTGGCTGCTCACCACACTGCCGTCCTGCGCCAGCACCACATCCACAGAAAAATAGCCAACGCCAACCAGCAGCCCGTCCGTCGTGAGGGTCACACACTGCGGTGCATCATAAAACTGATATCCCTGGATATCTTCTGCGTTCTTCCACTTCTTGGGTGTAATATCTGTCGCTGCACCGTCCGCTTCCTTCCACAGATGTGCCGGAGAAGAATCCTCATCCCGGTAGCAATATCCATACAGATACTGCGTTCCTTCCGCATCCTGCAGCAGGGTAAAATTATCACTGCTCTCCAGATCCTGACCTTCCGGCAATACGCTCAGCCAGTCTTTCGTCACTTCGGTAAAAGTATCTCCTTCTCCCATCTTCCATTCTTCCAGAGCTACCCGGCCTTCTGTTTCCGACGTTACCAGAAAATGCAGTTCTTCTCCCTGCCGGAATATCTGACTGACTGTTTTGTCTGCCCATGCTTCCGGCAAAATGATCTCTGTCTCCACATATCGTCCCTTCTGCGCCTCCTGTCCGGAATCGATCTCTAAACTGTCCTTTTTCCCGCATCCGGTAAACATTCCCATGACGATTGCCATACAGGTCGCCAGGGCAATGCCTTTTTGCATATTGTTCCAATTGCCTCTGTTTTGCATTCTCTTCTCCCATTCCGCTGTGTTCTCACGCAGCTGTATTGATAGGAAAAGTATAGCGTTTTCTTTATTAAGATAACAGCAGGCACGGATTAAGATGCGTTTAGCAGATGTTTAAACTTTTATTAATTTTAACAAAGCATTCCATCTAATTAGAAATAATTCTGTAAATAAAAAAGAATCCCCGAGTCGCTATAATCAGCAACTCGGGAATGTTTTTATTGAAACTATTTAAAGACTTTCAAAGTGCATGTTAAATCATTATTTTCCGCCGACTTACGAATTCAGAATCTTCATGAATTCCTCACCGGTAATGGTCTCTTTGTCATACAGATACTGGGACAGTTCATCCAGTTTTGCACGGTTTTCCAGCAAGATCTGTCCTGCCTTCTCATGCTGCCGTTTTACCAGTTCCACGACTTCTCTGTCGATGGCGGTCTGGGTCTCCATGGAGCAGGTCAGTGACGCATCGCCGCCCAGGTACTGATTTGTCACAGTCTCCATCGCTACCATGTCAAAGTCCTTGCTCATACCGTAACGGGTGATCATGCCTCTGGCCAGTTTGGTGGCCTGTTCGATATCGTTGGAAGCACCGGTGGTCACAGAACCGAAGGCGATTTCTTCCGCTGCACGTCCGCCGGTCAGGGTTGCGATTTTGTTCTCCATCTCTTCCTTGGTCATGAGGTAATGGTTACCTTCCTCTTCTACCTGCATGGTATAACCCAGTGCTCCGGAAGTACGGGGTACAATGGTGATCTTCTGTACCGGTGCGGAATTGGTCTGCTTCGCTGCCACCAGTGCGTGTCCGATCTCATGGTATGCCACGATCCGCTTTTCCTTATCTGTAAGGATGGCATTCTTTTTCTGATAACCGGCAATGACTACTTCAATACTCTCTTCTAAGTCTGCCTGGGTTGCGAACTTACGTCCATCTCTGACTGCCCGAAGAGCTGCCTCATTGACGATATTGGCAAGCTCTGCACCGGAGGCTCCGGAAGCCATACGGGCGATCTTGTTGAAGTCCACATTATCTGCGACTTTGATCTTACGGGCATGCACTTTCAGGATTTCTTCTCTTCCTTTCAGGTCGGGAAGCTCTACCGGCACACGTCTGTCAAAACGACCGGGACGTAGCAGTGCAGGATCCAGACTCTCCGGACGGTTGGTGGCCGCCAGGATGATGACACCGTTGTTGCCTTCGAATCCATCCATCTCTGTTAACAGCTGGTTCAGGGTCTGTTCTCTCTCATCGTTACCGCCCACCTGTCCGTCACGCTTTTTACCGATGGCATCAATCTCATCGATAAATACGATACAAGGAGCCTTTTCCTTCGCCTGCCTGAACAGGTCTCTGACCTTGGAGGCACCCATACCTACGAACATCTCCACGAATTCCGAACCTGACATGGAGAAAAAGGGAACATTGGCTTCTCCGGCTACTGCCTTGGCTAACATCGTCTTACCGGTTCCGGGAGGTCCTACTAAGAGGATACCCTTCGGCATGGAAGCACCGATCTCTTTGTATTTGTCGGGGTCGTGCAGGTATTCCACGATCTCTCTCAGATTTTCCTTCGCCTCGTCCTCCCCTGCCACATCGGTGAACTTGATACCGTTGGAAGACTTCACATAGACCTTCGCATTGCTCTTGCCCATGCCTCCCATGCCGAACATCATGGAGTCGCCGCCGGCCTTTTTCGCCATCTGACGGTACATCAATTGTCCGAAGCCAATAATGATGATCAAAGGCAGCAGCCAGCTGATCAGAAAGCTTAAAACCGGCGATGCTTCCTCCACGATCTCACTGGAGAATTTTGCCCCGCTGTCATACAGTCTCTGCGTTCTGTCCGGATCATCCATCAGACCGGTCTTGTAGATGGTCTTGTCATCTTTTGCCGTGAATACGATCTGATTGTCCTGGACCTGTACCTCATCGATCTGTTTATCATAAGTCATCTGCATAAAAGTGTTGTAATCCACTTCCTTCACTGCCCGCTGTACAATCTGCGGTACGAGAAGACTGTTAATCAGCATGATCGCCACCAACGCGATCAGATAGTAAAATATAAACGGTTTTTTGTTTGGCTGTTTTACTTCCTGCATAGCATCTCCTTCTTTTCTCTCTGATTCCTGAGATTTTTTATCCACGCATGTTCTCCGGTATCATCATAGGATTACGGTTCGGAATCATAGCATACAATATCATAGTGATTCCACGATTAGAATAAATCAATCATAACCATTTTATGTCATACAATCAATGGTTTTTCTCTTACCTTATTCTAAAAAAAGGATAAACTATGACGTCAAAAAAACTACTTTTTAACGATTTTGTTTCTTTCTCTTTTGTGTCAAAAGAGAGACAATGAGACTATCCGGGGAAGATACCTTCGGAATCCGGGATTCAGAAATAAGGAGGGACATTCCATGCAGCACAAGCTCTATCGTTTTGACACCATGCTTCTGCCCTGTGTGATTGGCGCATTCTTCGTGATTGGGGAAAAAATATTCTCTCTATCTAAATAGAAACGAAATCACTAAAAAAGCCACGACACTACTATCTGTGTCGTGGCTTTCATTAAACTCTTTTAACGATTCAGAAGTACATTCGCAAAAACGCATCTTTCATCCTCTCCTGAATAACAAGTAGAAAACAAACCTTACTTTCTCTGTAAGAAATCAGGAATCTTCAGAGACTTTTCCTCTACAGAGCTTCTGATATCGGTAGGTCTGTGGATACCGGGTGCCGGTTGCACAGGTCTTGCAGGAGCCTGTCCCTGGCCTGCGTTCGGATTCACAGGTGCTGTCGGCTGCAGATTCATTCCCTTCAGAGAGGTCGGAGTCACATGAGAAGCAGGCTGTCTGAAAGCCGTGCCTGCGCCCAGACGGTTCTGCGCCTGATTGTTTGCCTTATCTTCCAGACCGGTAGCGATTACGGTAATCGTACAGCTGTCGGACTTAGACTCATCATACATTGCACCGAAGATAATGTTGACATCATCTCCTGCCAGTTCCTGCACATAGCTTGCAGCATCGGAAGCATCTGCCAGCGTGATATCTCCGGAGATATTGATGATAACGTGGGTAGCGCCGGAAATGGTGGTCTCGAGCAGAGGACTCTCTACCGCCATCTTGACAGCTTCCATTGCCTTGTCGTCCCCCTTGCCTTCACCGATACCGATGTGTGCGATACCCTTGTCCTTCATAACGGTCTGCACATCTGCGAAGTCCAGATTGATAACAGCGGGAACGTTGATCAGATCCGTGATTCCCTGTACTGCCTGCTGTAATACCTCATCAGCCTTCTTCAAAGCTTCGGGCATAGTAGTACGTCTGTCTACGATCTCCAACAGCTTATCATTGGGTATTACAATTAAGGTATCCACGTTCTCTTTGATACGTTCGATACCGTTTAACGCATTTACCATACGAGCCTTGGCTTCAAAACGGAAAGGCTTGGTCACAACACCGACCGTTAAGATGCCCATCTCTTTTGCCAGCTTGGCCACGACCGGAGCTGCACCGGTTCCGGTACCGCCGCCCATACCGCAGGTGACAAATACCATGTCAGCCCCCTTCAGTGCTGCGGAAATCTCTTCCGTGCTCTCCTCAGCTGCCTTTTCACCGATCTCAGGCTTGGCTCCCGCACCAAGACCCTTGGTCAGCTTCTCGCCGATCTGTAACAGTTTCGGAGCTTTGCAGAGCTGCAATGCCTGCTTATCGGTATTCACCCCGATAAAATCCACTCCCGTAATCTTCTCATCTACCATTCTATTTACAGCGTTATTACCCGCACCGCCTACACCGACCACGATGATCTTGGCTGCAGTATCCGCGTCATTCATCTTAAACTCCAGCAAGGTTAGTTCCTCCTTTTAACCTTTTTCAACTTCACATAGACTATCATATAATCATTTTGCAAATTTAGCAACCTATTTTTTCAAAATGTTTCACAAATGTTTCACGCATCCGGCTTGAAGGTAAATTTCCCTTTTCCTTCCTCATAATTTTCCATCTGCAGGGTGCCGCTTTTGCCTTCCAGTTTTTCCAAAAATCCCGGTAAAAGCTGCAGTTTGTCCTCTAAATGGCTGCCGTCACTGCCCATTACCACTTTGATCTGTCCGAAGTAGACCGTGATATCCCCGGAAGAGTGAAAATAGATCTTGTCCGCCGCCAGAGAATATTTATTTAACAGTTTTGTCAGATCCATGATTTTGGAAAATATGAGTGGATCGGACACCGGCAGCTGTTCTCCCAGAACAATGTGGTCAAAGGTCAGACCCGTAATCTGCGGTACGCCCTGGGTACGGATTCCGGAGCTCTCCACCACGTATCCGTCTTTATCAAAATACATATAGGTATCCAGATATTTGACGTATCCTGCCAGTGCTTTTTCATATACGGTGATCTTGATCGTATCGGGAGACAGGATCGACACATTCATGACATCGACAAACGGAATATCCTGAATCCCCCTGTCCCGGTATTTCAGGGATAGGTAGAGGGAATTATTTCCCAAAGGTCCCGACATCACGATTTCTTTGATCTCGTCTTCCGTATAATGTACATTGCCCTCCACATATACGGTACGGACCGTATACACGGAGTGCAACGCAAATGCTCCTCCACCCAGGATGATCACCAGGATACCTATCATCATTATTCTTCTGATCGTTTTACTTCGGTCTCTGTACACTGATAATTCGTGCTCCCAATTCTCTGAAATCTCTGCAGATGTTTTCGTATCCGCGTTCTATAAAATGCTGTCCGGTCACAAAGCTCTCGCCTTCTGCCATCAGCCCTGCCATGACAAGTGCGGCACCACCGCGAAGTTCGCAGGCATCCACAAGACTTCCCTGTAATTTCTCCACGCCCGTAATCACAGCATGTCTTGCATCCGACACCTCGATCTGCGCACCCATCTTTTGCAAAGACTCTGCGATTCGAAACCGATTCTCAAAAATCGTTTCTTCAATCTCACTGACGCCGTCTGCCTTGGCAAGTACCGCCATTGCCGCAGACTGCAGATCGGTAGGAAATCCCGGATAGGTTCCCGTCCGCAGATATTTCACAGACTTCGGTCTTCCGGAAGCCTGCACATACAGGCCTTCCTCAGAACCTGTGCACTGTGCACCCATTTTTTCTGCCACTGCGATCACCGCATGTAATTGCCGCAAAGGAGCATCTGTCAGCAAGACATTTCCGCCGCAACCGATGCAGGCAAACAGATACGTCCCTGCAACGATCCGGTCTGACGGAATCGTAAACTGTGTCCCGTGAAGTCTTCTGCCTCCCCTGACCAGGAGCTCATGGTTTCCGATTCCCTCGATTCTGGCTCCGCATGCCGTCAGGAATTCACACAGGCTCGTCACCTCCGGCTCCAGGGCCGCCCCCGTGATCCGGGTATCGCCTTCTGCCTTCACTGCTGCAAGCAATATATTTTCCGTAGCGCCCACGCTGGGAAACTCCAGGGTAATGTCTGCGCCGTGCAGATGTTGCGCACAAGCGGATAAAAGCCCCTTTTCTTCCCGGAAAGTCACTCCCATCTGTTCCAGGGCTTTGATATGCAGATCAATAGGACGCGCTCCGATCACGCATCCTCCCGGATGTTCCATCGTCACATAACCGCATCTGCCAAGCAATGCCCCCAACAGACACAGGGAAGAACGCATTCCGGTGATGGCTTCTCCCCGCATCCGTCTATTTTCCGCATTCTCACAGGGGTACTCCGTACTTCTTCCGGGCTGTACTCTGATTCCATTCTCCTGCCAGTATACCATACACCCCAGTTCGCGCAGCAAATGTACAAACCTGTGCACATCCGCAATGCGCGGACAGTTCTGAAGATAGGATACTTCATTTGTAAGAAGTGTTGCCGCCAGAATCGGAAGTGTCGCATTTTTAGAGCCCTGTATCTGCACCTTTCCCTGTAACGGCACCCCACCCTGTATCCGGATTCCTTTCATACAGCACCTTCCCGATTTTAAGATACTTTTATCTTATGTAGGAAAGCTGCGTTTTGTACCATGTACCAGTAAAACAACTATAATTCCCGCAATTCAATTCCCCTTGCAACGCTTAAGACCAATCCGATCTCCGATAGCAAAAACAGCGCCGAAGAACCACCGTAGCTGATAAACGGCAGGGAAATTCCCGTATTGGGGATAGAGTTGGTTACCACGGCAATGTTCAGGATTGCCTGAATCGCAATATGTCCCATCACCCCTACGACCAGCATGGCTCCGAACAGATCCGTTGCATTGTTGGCAATAACCATCATTCTCCACAACAGCATAATGAACATCAGAATAATCGCTACTGCACCGAACAATCCCAGTTCCTCACAGATGATAGAGAAAATCATATCATTCTGTGCCTCGGGCAGGAAGCTTAATTTCTGCATACTTTGTCCGAGACCTTTGCCCCAGATACCGCCGCTGCCGATGGCATACAGTGCCTGCAGGGTCTGGAAACCCTTATCCTGTGCCTGGCTCTCCGGATTCAGCCATGCCTGGATTCTTGCCAGACGGAAGGTACCGACCTGATCTCCCATCTGTACGACCACGAATACCAGCAGTGCCGCAGCCGCTGCCACACTCAATCCCATGATCACAAATTTCTTGTAATCCGGACTTGCCACGAACACCATCAGCATCGCAATTCCCATGATAATGATCGCAGAACTTAAGTTATCCGTAATGATATATACACACAGGGCAATCGGAAGCGGTGCCACCATCATGATGAAAAATCCTTTCATCGTTTTGATGCCTTTTCCCATCTTGCACACCAGGCTGGCAAGGAACAGGATCATACACAGTTTTGCCACTTCGGCAGGCTGCAGGTTGAAGCCCGTGTGCGGAATCCCGATCCAACGCGTTGCGCCGTGGGAACTGATACCCAGTGGAGTTTTTACCAGAAAAATCAGGATCAACGACACCACATATCCCAACACGGCAAACCGTTCCCAGAAATGGTACGGTACATTGGCAATGATCATCATGATAACCAGCCCCATGATATTCGCGATCAGCTGTCTTTTCATATAATAAGCAGCATCTCCGTAAGTATCATATGCCTCATAGGAACTGGCAGAGTAAATCATGATCAGACCAAATCCCAGTAAAAACAGTACAATGAACAGCAGACTGTAATCAAAAAAGTATTCGGATTGTTTTTTCTTTTTACGCTTCCTTCTGCGTTCTTCTGCCATACCTGTTTTTACTCCTTGTTTCTATTAAAATATCTTAATCAGCCAGGCCTCGCACATATTCCTTGAACAGTTGTCCCCTTACCTCATAATTGGGGAACATTCCCCAGCTTGCGCATGCCGGTGACAACAGTACCGCATCTCCCGGCTCTGCCAGTTCGGTACAAAGCTTCAGACATTCTTCATAAGTATCCGCGAAACGGATCTTGTCAAAGCCATGTTTTCTGGCACACTCGGCAATCTTCTCTCTCGTCTGGCCGATCAGCACCAGGCATTTGACCTTGCCGTCAAAGCTGTCGATCCACTCATCGTACTCGCTCTGCTTGTCATAACCGCCGCCGATCAGTACGGTGGGTTTGCTCATAGCCTTAATGCCCTGAATGGCCGCATCGGGATTGGTTCCCTTAGAATCATTGTAATAATCCACACCGCCCTTAGTTGCTACGAATTCGATTCTGTGCTCTACCGCATGGAAACCGCGGATCACATTCAGAATTGTCTCCATGGGTACCTGCATGCCTTCCGCAATGGCAATGGCTGCCATGACATTTTCTACATTGCATAAGCCTACGAGATTCATATCCTTATGGATATCCATGATAACGGTCTCTTCCCCGTTTACGCTCTTGATAATCTTGTCTCCGCGCAGGAAATAACCGTTTTCCAGTGCGTGATGAGAGGAAAACAGCACCGGTGTCGCCGGACATCTGCCTGCAAAATCTCTGGTGTAATCGTTGTCATAATTCAGTACACAGATATCTGCCTTCGTCTGGTGGGAAGCGATTGCTTCCTTGGCTGCCACATAAGCCTCCATGGTATGATGTCTGTTCAGATGATCCGGTGTGATATTCAGGATTGCGGATACCACCGGATGAAACGTATGTATCGTCTCCAGCTGGAAGGAACTGATCTCTCCGACGGTGACGCTGTCCTTGGAAGTCTTATCCGCTTCCAGGGTATACGGATTACCGATATTACCTACCACAAATGTCTGATTCGCACCGAAATGTGCTTTCATGATCTCGCCGGTCAGTGTCGTGGTCGTCGTCTTACCGTTGGTACCGGTAATGGCGATCACTCTGCCCTGCTCTGCCAGGAAACCCAGCTCGATCTCACCTAAGATCTGCACACCTCGGTCTCTCATGCGGTTGACCAGGGGAATATCCGTCGGCACTCCGGGGCTTAATACGGCTGCCTGAATGCTCAGTTCCACGTCTTCCGGGAGAACGCCTGCGATACAGGCTGCCTTACTTCCTTCCGGCAGTTTTGCCGCCAGATCTTCTTTTGTCAATTTATCACTGCTGTCATACAGAACCACGTCTGCGTTATATTTTTCCAATAATTTCACTGCACCGATGCCGCTGATGCCGGAACCGATGACAAGAACTTTTTGTCCTTCTAACATTTTCCCTACCATACCTTTCTGTACTTTCTGTAAAAGTCCATCAGTTCATTATAACGCATTCCCGGCGAATGGGGAAGAAAAAATTGTAAGTCTCCGGGGAATCCTACAAGAAGCCGGAAGTAAATTGTATCAGGGCAAAAAGCAAGAAGCCCTCTGACATATATATGTCGGAGAGCTCCGGTTCATTCCATGATTTTGTTTACGCTTCTACGATCAGATATCTGCCGTCTCCGATATCGAAGACTTCATCCGCTTCCAGGATCTCATCATCCACAGCACCGTCCACATCCATGCCTGCCTCATCAAAATACTCAATGACGTCATCCACAGAATCTACCACGACGGCCATGCACTCCTCCAGGAAATCTTCTGCCTCATCCAGAGTCTCTGCTACAGGTTCCGGAAAGAGCTGGAGCTGTTTGTCCAGGAAGCATTCCAGTACCGCATCATCATATTCACGCATACTATTACCTCCGAGTTTTACGAAAATGTCTTATCTGTTCTCATCATAATATGGATATAGAGTTACGTCAATCTCTTATTTCATACTTGCATAAATACGTTAACTTGAAAGTTAGTTGATTGGCAAACGAATTGGCTCACCTGTCGCCGTAGCCCCGATTGCATATAAGAAACGCTGACATCACTTGCGTTCG